>Ga0172381_10004243_pt1 | contig 14863 bp, 36 predicted proteins | sample Leawel6488metaG_FD_119754 | JGI IMG/M metagenome (GOLD analysis project Ga0172381, IMG submission 119754) | Leachate microbial communities from a municipal landfill in Southern Ontario, Canada - Leachate well 64-88 metaG | ecosystem: Engineered > Solid waste > Landfill > Unclassified | place...
AATCACTATGCTCAAACGTGGCATGATAGAAGAGACTACATAAAAGGATATGAAAATGACAAGTGAATCCATCCAAAAGAAATTTCCAGTAATGACCACTCCCAGAAAATCTGGTGCTTTCATATTCTGGGATATGATTGAACCTCATCGTGAGCAAGCACATCGTAATCATGGTCAAACACTTGAACGTCTTGCAGAACATGGAGGTCTAGGTCCTGAAGAATTGGTGGCTGTTCTCGAAGATCGTGAGTACCGTTCTATGGATTATGTAGAAGCAGAAATTTGTCTTGCTGATTGCATAACAGAATTCGTTTCTAAGCAACGTTTCCTTGATATTGTTCGATCAGAAATTGAGCTAATAAAAGGATGGAATTCTCATGTAGAATTTTCATCTCAAGAGATTGGAATGATCAATGATATCAATAAAGGAATCAATATTCCTAAATAGATGTGCATTCTTTATTTGTTTTGCATAGGTGTATTTATAGCTATGCACTACACAGCGACCAAAATTGAAGGTTGTGGCAAGCCCATTTTATTCGGTTTACATTAGTTTTGCCAAAGGTAAATTTATGAAAACAAAAGTGTGCTCCAGCTGTGGTTTCAAATTTTCTGATCTTGTACAAGGAGATCTTTGTCCTACTTGTATGGGAAGAAACTATGCAAAAGATCAATTTATGGATCTTCACAAGCTGATTTCAACAGGGAAGGAACTTGACGATGCAGTATCAACTCTTCTTGTTGAGAAGAAGATTAAATCTCAGTCGTTGGATGAATCTCTAAGAGATATGCTTGCTCTTATCGATGAGCACGGAGATAGAACACTCATAAAAGCTCATGCAACAAGAATAGCGAGTGCAAGAATATCTCTTGCTATGAATAATCTCAGTCTAAGAGCAGTTCTTGAAGACTTTGTAAACAATGGTGTTCGGCATGACTGCAATCCTACGTTATGTCCAGATGGAGATCAGAATAAACTCATTGCCTTCTTCTATGACTACATCAGGAGCATAGACACTTATGTTAGAACTACTGCAAAAAGTGCTCTTGATAATTCAGTAAAAGAAGTTCATGAGTATGATGGAAGCGACATAAATGAGGATCTAGAATGAAATCAATAACAATGATCGAAACGTATGACAAAGAAATACATCCAACTATAGAGAGTGCAATTAAACATCTCGACAAAGAATATGGAAAAATTCTTCTTGAGCTTACTCGTAAAATTTGTGATCTTATGTTTCAAGAAGGACCAGCAATATCCAAAGTTTCTGATTACCTGGATAATCATCTTGAAGAGTTTCATAGACTCAGAATTATAAAGAAAGATATGGATTTAATTGAGGAGAAGGAAGAATGAAATTCATAGAACTTCCCAATGTGATTCCTAATGAAACAAGATTCATGGATATTGAGAAGATAGTTTTCTTTGTCTATGACGAGAAGATTAATCATACTCTCAATATAAATCTATCTGGAGGTCAGCATGTGATGGTTAATGGAGAATTTGCAAGAAAACTCTATAACTATCTAATGGTATTCAATGACACACTAGCTCTTGACCATGATTGGGGACCTCCTAAGGAACCCAAATAAATTGAACGTTTATTGAGCTTATTTATGATTGTATTTAGCAATCATTTATGCTACAATATAGGTACAAGAACGCTTATGCAATGAAAGGGTTGCAATGATAAAACCAAGGGATGAAAAGTTTCTTAAAGAGCATGGAGTTACCAGTTGGGGATCATACAACGAAGCTCCTACTCCAATTGAAAAATGTGATATGTCAGTTTTCTGGCATGAATTTGCAATGTATGGACTTGGAAAAATTGACGAAGAAGAGTCTCGTCAGGTAAGTCTTGAAGGAAGATTGGTAAGCGGTCATATCTTGGTTTATCATGACAAGATATTCCTTCTTGAATCCAGATGGAATGGAGTGAATAACAAATTTTTTGGGGAATGTTGGCTTATTGGATGCAATCATGAATATTCATCTGTAAATACAGGAAGATGTCTTCATCAACTTACCTGCAAGAAATGTGGATATTCCTATGAAGTTGACAGTAGTGACTAAAGGAAGGAAGCTATGAAATTTTTCTCTTGATGAAATACATGCTATTCTCGGAGCTTTTGAGCTGGTTAGAAATCATAGACGACATCATCATTCTGAGATATCAGCCATTATCAAACTTCAAGAATTGGACAGAAATTTTCAATTGACTCAAGAAGCTACCATTCAAGGAATAGTTACTGAATGGTATGAATCAGATGCAAATTCGAGAGCTCTCATGTTCAAACTTAATCCAGACCAACCAGATGGACTTTTTGTCAAAATTGGAAGTTGGGATACAAAACATGAGCATTCTGAGTTTAATCGTCTTATTCACATTGGAGATAAGATCACAATAGAAATCTCTTCCCGCGCACTTAGGGCGGGAGAGCCAAGTGGTCTACCGGACGGAGAGGTGACATGAGTGATATAGCCGATGAGGAAAAATGGAAACATGCAAAAGAAAAGCTAGAAAACTTAGAAAATCTAGCTCGAAAAAGCAATAATCAATTTCTTTGTGGTTATATAGTTGGACTCTTATTTAGAGTAAATTCTGGAGAACGTGATCAAGATCTTTATGATAACATCGTAGCTTTGAGGAGTAGTCCATGATAACAAAGTACAGACTCGTAAAATATGAAGCAGATACTCCAGAAATTATGGAGAAAGAGCTCAAACACAGCTATCCTACTGAACAAACCATCGAGCCTATGAATGGGCTGAAACTTATGATCAAAGAAGTAAATTCTGCTGATGCCGTTAATTTGAAAGAATATACGGATATAAAGAATTCTCTTCAGTATATTCTTGATAAGATTGATTTCTCAACTGGAAAGTGTGATAAAGATCAATCCATTAGCTCTCTGGTATCAGTTGAATTTCTTCAGGAGGTTCAAATGATGTTATTTGGGATTACTCCAGAAGATTTAGTCAATAACATTCAATATCCACCGGAAGGATAGTCATGACCAAGATGTTATTTGTTTCCACAGAGAATGTAGTTGAGATCGTTGAAGTAAATGACGATCAAATTCGTGAGAAGATTGGTGGATGGATGGAAATCGTTCGTCCAAGAGGTCTTCCAAACTTTTGCCTTCTTGTTGATGAAGAAGGTCTTCTCAAGAATAAACCCATCAATTCCGTAGGATCTCTTTGGTACGGATATCGTACTCATGGAAACCCGATTGTTGGTGACATTCTTATTTCAAAACTGGATGGAGAAGGTAATCTAGTCAGTTTTGACGATGCTGATATTCTCTATGTCAAAAGAGAAATAGAGTTGATTCTAGGAGTTACTGTATGAGAGACTTTATTGGACATGTAGCCTTCAAAGTATTCCTATGGGCTCTCCGTATGAATGAACAGCAATATGATAGAGTGCTGGAAATCCAAATTGATGAGGATAGGAAGGAACTAGCAGAAGAGGGCATGGCTGGTGATCCTCATGAGTTAGCTGATGAAATGTATGAAGAAGATCTAAAGGCTTCCAACAGACTAAGAATTTGGAAGTGTCATGGAAAAGGATACATTGACAGAGACGAATCAATTGATAAAGGTCTCAAACGATCAGTAGAGTATAATGAAAGACTTCATATGCTTGATGAATTTGACAATTCACTCAACTCATTATCTTTAGCAGTCCTGGGTAAAACTGCAAAACAGAATCATGAGGACAGGAAGAAGAGCAATGTTTGACATCTTTGATAAAAGAACTTACAAAGAACTAATAGGACGAAATGTACGCATTACAACCTCGTCCTGTAGATTTGGTGTTCCTCCTACCGATATTGTTCTACTCGAAGGAATTGTTACAGAGGCTGATCCATTTTATATATCAATGAGAGAAGGAAAATCCATAGCATCTACCTATCCTAACATTACAATAACATTCCTTGATGAATTTCAAACCAAAAGAGTCAATGCTTCTCCCGCAGAAGTTGCTCGTATGAATTTTGAAGCTTCAATGACAGGAAGATTCAGTTCTGATAGACCAAATCTGCAGAATTATCCAAAATCAAGTTACGCCTCTTTTCTGGGCGGAGACAGTCCACTACCGGATGCTGGCGATGATGCGGGAGGTGAGGGATGATTCATTGTACTATTCATTTGATGCTTGAATCGTATACCACGAAGTATGGTGTCAGCAGTGAATCCTATACATGGCCGGCTCATAAGGTCGATGTTGACGATCATCCTGAGATTGACCTGATAGTATATCAATCCAAGTCTGGATGGATCGCTCATGACAGATTGTCCGGTAGGTCGTACGGTAGGATCAAAGCCGGTGTCGGATGGTATGGCTTTGGTACAAAAGATGAAGCCGTTGCAAATTTCATAATCGTCACTCATCATGAGTCATCTATTGTTGATGAGGAACCTTACGATGAAGATGGAGTTAGGAAGGAATGTATAGGATGCTCACTTTTGCATTCTATGAATTGTAATGAGCTTGTATGTCCAAGAGGAGTTGAATTCTGATGATAATTCATGTACAGTTCGTATGTGACAAGATTGTTCACAAAGAACGGGAACAAGACTGGGAAGATGCGGAGGATCTTAGTCCAGTGATTGGTGTTATCTGCTTCAATCACGCAATACTTCTCGTGAACAAGGGATACAAAGTGAGGGCAGAAGTTGGAGATCAAGCAGATGAATGTCCTTTATGCAATCATCCGGAACTCTATCTTCAGGATCTTCCTGAGCTCAAACCTGAATGGTTTAAAGATCCTCCTACATGGTTTGATAAACTTCCTTCTCTATTGGATAATCCCAGTCACAAATCTAGTGAAGAATTATTCAAAGAATTCATGGAGTTAAGAGCTGTGGATGGAAGAATGCAAGAGCAGATTACCAAGCTTCATATCAGTAATCCACCTCAAAATGAAATCCTAGGATATGATCTTGATGATCTTGGGTGGTGGAAGTGTAGGAAATGCGGAAAGATCTATCATCCATCAAGATTTACTGCTCATATGAAGGATTGTGTTCCTGTTTCAACCGATACCGATCCTAATAGTAGCGATCATGAGGAGAAATGATGCTGAAACTTATCAGAAGACTTACTGAATTTGAAGTTACCCTCGGAAGGGTAACTCGCGAACTTCACAGAGAGCGTATCAAGTTACGAGATAAATTTGATGACCAAGAGCCTATTATGGTAGAGGCTAACGAAGATCTGGATAACGTCAAACAGATGCAACAAATCTTGAACCTTATTCTCAATATTCTAAAATTCTTTTCCTAAGGAGTTATTTATGAAATGTGACGTAAGACTTATCTATCCTGTTCAGAATCCTGAATACAAAGCAGATATTCTTATGCGTCTCTATCCGGATCAGAATCAGAAACATACAGCAACTGATTTTGTAGATGGATGGTATTGTGGAGATGTCTACTGTCGCAATGGAACTTCCAGCAAATATGCGGGTCAGATATCCTGCAATCATCCTCAAGGTCTTCAATGGGTACTTGAATCTTTGATCAAAGAGCAGTCAGAGAATTCAATTATCATTGAAATTGAAAATGGATTTACCGATGGAAGACCTCATCCAGACTGCAGAGATCGGGATTGGCTTGATAGAGCAATCAATAATGCGATCCGTGGAGACTTCAAGAATGCTGATATGGCTCCTGGATTAGCGGAGAAGTCAAAATGAATCCAAACAAAAGATTTCTGATAAAAGCAAGACAAGAGGGTAGAATATGTCCTCAATGTCAATGGATCATAACCAAAGCAGATTGGAAGAAAGGCTTCAGAATCTGCAGAAATTGTACTGATATCAACAAGGGTGTACACTCCAATAGTGGATATGGACCCTATCGAGATGAACCTGAGGATAGAACAGGAAATATGCCATGAAATTTTTCAAAGGAAAAATGAAGAGAAAACATTATTTTTCTTCGTATGCTCTTGAGCAATTTATACGAATGGTGGAAGAATTCTATACCTTCGTCTACTTCTCTAATGTACAACAATCAGTAACGTACGAGATATACAGAGATACCATCAAGAGCCTTCTTTCAAACTTACGACAGGAACAAAATTTGCAGAAAGAAGTAGTCAATGGAAAATAAACTCAAATGGATCATAAGGTTTGAAATAGCAATCCTTCTAGGAATTGTTCTGATTCTTGTAAAGCTGTACTAGAATGAGCAGATGTCCAGAGTGTGGAAGAGAATGCATTCAATGCGAAGCCATAATCAATGGACTTGATTGGTTTGAACAAGACGCCAACTCCAGCGCACTTCAGGCTGGAGATGATCTACTACCGGAGGATGACGACGATGAAAAACATTCAGATGATTGCAACTTATGATGGTGTTATCCATCCAAATGTGAAGGAAGCCAGAAAACATTTGGAAAAGCAGTATGGAGATATCCTTCTGCCACTTACTCACAGAATTTGTGATCTAATGTATAGATCAGGACCTGGAGTTCTCAAGGTATCAGAATACATAGATGCCCATCTTGAAGAGTTTGAAAAACTTAGGATAATCAAAGAAGATATGAAACTTGTGGAGGATCTTGATGATCTTCAAGAAATTACCTCCTAAGTTGGAGGGTTCCTGGGACGAGTTGAAAGAAGAATCTTTATGGCCTGAAGAATTCCTCAGTTCTTTGGTAAAAGGATCAGGATGGTTCTTTAAGATAAAGAGTACCCAAGTAAGAATACGAATTAAGTTCATATGGAGAGACATGTGGATTGGTGGTTATCTTGAGGATAGCAAAGAAAGAGAGGATACGAAACTCTACATATGTCTCATACCGACACTACCCATAATTGTTCAGTGGTGGCCTATCAGGAGATCCAATGAAAGTTAGACGAAAGAAATATCCAGACGATGTTACCTGCTCATCAAGGTTCAACACTTCAGCTCTTGCAGAAGTTATCCTTCCGGATGACTCAGAGTTTACAAGTGAGCTTGATGTGTGGCTTGAACAGAAGCAGGAATGGAAAGATATGAATCAAGCCTTTGAAGATCATGACTTGATTACGAATAATCTCAACACAAGTTTCTTTGAACCTCCTACCGAAGAGGATAGGAAGAGAGGATTTACTAATGACGGATAAAAGATTCATTCGTGACTCAGAGGGAAAACTCATCAACATAGCTTACATAAGATCAGTTCAACTTGTAACCAAAGAATTATCCGCTGGAAGATTCAAAGAGGATACTTTAATCATCATCTTTCAAGATTATACCTCATTCACATATACAGGACAAGAAGCTTGGAAGATCAATGCAATCCTAGAAGAAATGGTTATCATACCATAGAAAGGCAAATCATGGAACCTAAATCCAAACAAGGAATTGTCGTCAGAATTATGACTAAATGTGGATACAAGATTTGGAGATCTCCTGGTCTTCCGATAACCTCATATCCCATGGAACTAATCAATGAGAAAAAGAATTTGAAGATAGCTTACGATGGATTAATCTGTAAGTTCTCTACGATTATTCTGGATGCAGTTGAGTGTTCCATCTCAGTTCCTGCATTCAAGCTAGATGAAGAGTATATCAATCTTACCGAAGCTGTTCTTCTAAGATTGGTGGATCTTACAAAATAGTCAGCACCTCCGCACTTCAGGGAGGTGACGAGGACTCACTAGACGGCGATGGAGATGTCGTGTGATCATTGATGAAATCGCAACTGAATTGAGACAGTATAAGAATCCATTTGGAATATCCTTGGGTTTCAAAACTCTCGAAAAACTGAATCTAGAGATGAACCTTTCAATGAAACCCGGAGATAAGTTATTATCATTTCCAATATTCCTGAATGCTGACTCAATTGGACTTTCAATCTTACGAGATAGTAGAGATGAACCTGAGCATATACACTATTCCTATAGAGACTTTTATGCCTCAAGGCCGAAATCAAATCCATTTATAGGAGTATGTGATGTATAATGAAATATAAAGGAGGTGTTATTTGAAGGATAAGAAATGGTTCATAGTATACTCCTCAAAGACTGAGAATGGAGAAGTTATCATTCTTCCTGTATATTACACTAATGAGGCAGGAATAGATGTAATAATGACTTTTCCCTCAGAGGATGGTGCAGACAAGGTTAGACTGATTCTAAATCATATGAACGAGGTCATTGATTCCAAAAGTATATTCTTGAAAGTACTTGCTCCCGCGGAGCGGGGCAGAGCTACCAGTCACAGACGGCGACGGTGTTTCTGTTGTAATGTGGGTCGTGGGAACGGTAAGAGAAAAGTGAAGCCAAATCGTTCCGTTTTGGGACGTTAGTAAGCCACCTACTGAACGCTGGTAAACCATATAATGCGAGGGTATGGTAATTTTTATAAATTTTTATATTGCCCAAAAACACGACTTTTTACAAATAAAAAGTTATAATTTTTAGCATCGTACCTATTATATAGTTTACCAGCGTTCAGTTGACAGCCTACTAAAACGGCTTTGTACTCGTTCTTACCGGAACCAAAGTTTCTTCAGCATCGTTGTTATGACCTGAATGTTTAATCGATATGTTACAATTTTATTACCATTTTGATAGTTTATCAGTTGTTTCATTTGATTGTATTTGACTTTCATTTATGTTATAATGTTTCTGTAAGTACATTTTATTTAGGAGGCTGTTATGGCGAATGGTGTTATCGAAATTTCTCAGCAAGAAGCTCAAGACATAGCGAATGTGTTATTAGTATCAGAGTCGCCCACATGTAGAGCTATGGCTGAGAAGTTAAAGCTTCAGATTGGAGGATGGAGCAAGATGCCAACCCTCAAACCTGGATTTGGAGATGTCTCAGTTGGCTCTCTTATAGAGCTCAGATCTCTCGACGGCAGGACTGGCTCGGTCGCTGTTGCTGTTCAGATTCCAGGTCAGGATCCTTCTGATTGTCTTTGTCTTCTCGAAACACGAGATGGAATTCCATGTTTTGTTCCTCATGATCAGTACTCAGGTTGGAGATGTTATCAGTTTGATGAGGATCCTTCCAAATGACAATAATGGGTGAGTGTGAGTTATGTAGTCACACAAGAAAACTTGCTCAGGTTAAGGATCATAGCATTTGTGAAAAATGTTATCATGCTGTTATTGAGATACTGTTATAGATGTTGAGCAATCGCGAGTTATGGGAGCTCATACATCAAAAGCTCAATGTCAGTCCTGCTGTTATCTCAGGTTACACTGAACCTGATGCACCTGCTGAACCTGAGCTAGCTTCGTTCTCAGATAAATGAAAGGGTGTTATGAATATTCCTCAAAGTATTGAATGGCTTCAGTCTCAGGGTCAGGTGGAGCATACAGTTGATAGTCTGAAGAGAGTAGTCAATGTTCAAACAGGTCTCATCTCTCAGCTCAATGAAGAGCTTCTTCAGCTTCGTCTTCAGCATCAGCAGTCCCATGATACCCTCTGCACTTTTATGAAGAAAGAAGGTTTCAACTATCCAGATAACGCATATAAAGGTAAGGACTGACGTAACGCCTTACTAATCAATTTTGTAATCAATTCTTCAAAGTACTTGTATTTTGGTTTCATACGTGCTACAATGTATGTAAGAGTGCAATAAGGCATTCGGCAACCAATTTCTTAGTCCTAAAGGAGGACACGATGGTTAGTCAATCAGCAACGAAAAAGTACGACGGCAACAAATGTCAAACCTGCGGAAAGCCTCTTACGCATGGCGAGCAAGGTGACACCTGCAAAGCTCATGAAGGCAAGATCCGCGCAACGGCAGAAGAAGTTCCGGTGGCTCCAGAAAATTGGATCAAGATGTCCGATGTTTGTCGGGCGGCTGAAGAGCAAGGTCTCAAAACATCACAAGTTGTTCGTGCTTCTGGTGGTGACGCTTGCACTCTCCCAATCATGGACCCCGTCTTCAAAGTGGCATACGTTGGGAAACGCAAGTACATGAATCCTGACGTGATGACCAAAGGCTTTGCGATGCTCAAAGCCCATCAAGCAGAGAAACCGGTTCGACCCGTCACGGCTTCTGCAGAAGAAGCATCAGCAATAGCCGCCGTCCTCAGCGAAGAATCTGCTGAGGCATAGTTTCAAGAAGGGAGGGTGGTAGGACACCCTCCCTATCTTCATACCTTGGAGCGTTCAAATGCAGAACATATTACCACTCAATGGATCGGCTTCAGTAGTTCAAGAGAATCCTGAAGCGCAAAGGTTACTGAAGATCCTTGAAACCTCTGGAGCTACGAAGCTCCCATCTCCTGAGGAGATTGCGAAGGCTCTCTCATCTCAGCGAGAACGTCAATATCGCGAACCTTCATACGATCGTGGTCGTGAAGATCGCAAAACCAAGAAGCGGAGTAAGATCGCCGCTCAATCTCGCAAGAAGAACCGGAGATAACAATGGCAGATTCAGAAGAAAACTCATTTGATGTCGCGGCTGAAAAAGCCCGTAAAGATCTTGATGACATGTATCGTGCTTTCAGTCCTGAAGAAAAGAAAGTTGCTCTGAAGATCTTTGCATGGTGGAAGAACAACTTCATGTCAGCAGGTCACAAGCGTCTTGGCAGAATACTCGCCAAATTCCAGTAGTCCTCATCCCTCGTAAGGGAGGGGTGGAGCCCCTACTCTGCCCCTCCGATTTGGAGATTAATCATGTCAGGTCATACATTAGACGAAATAGATTTCAAATCGCTGGACGATGTTATTCCTTCAGCAAAGCATACGATTTTCAAACGAAGACGGAAAGAAGTTGTCAACAAATTGAAAGACAGTCTTGAAACTCCTGCTGAGAAACCTGCCAATCGTCAGGGTCATTATGCGAAGATCTTTGGGAAGTTTCAAGTTTTCAAAATTCTTCATGGTGAAGATATTATTCTGGTAATGGATTGTGATCGTTGTGATCAGCTTGATCTTCAGGCTGTTAGGCTTGAAGGAAAACGTGGAAGTGCCGTTGTCAGGATAAGAAACATTGGAACGCTTGAGGGTTTTGTTCGTTCTGATGCTCAGGTCTATCGCATGGACGAACATTGTATCGGCATCAGGCGTGTGAATGGAAATTGTAAAGACACGAAGGAGAAAGCATGAAATCAAACGTTGTTATCAAAGCAATTAGCAATATGCTTCCTTATCTTGATTCGCAGTCAGATCTTGACGAAGTTGTGACTTATATGTCAGAGTTTTCTGGTGGAGGAGAATCAGCAGTCAGTCTTGATGAGTTACGTGAAGAGCAGAATCTTCCACCTCATATAGACTTTGAGGCTGTTGATGAAGCCGGAGAAGCTGTCGCAACCATCAGGATCAATAATGCAAGAGAAGCTGTGAAAGATGTCTTCAGAAACCTTTCAATTCAGGAACGTGAAACTGTTCTCTCAAGTCTTGTAGAATCTCCGCTTTATGATCCTGAAGGTCCTGAGGATGGTGGACATCCTTATTAGACATGATAATATAAAAGGATTGTATTTGACCCTCAGTTGTGCTACAATATTTATAGGTTAGAAATTATATTCAGGCACAGCCTAGGAGGAACACATGAAACCAGCATCCAAGACCTCAATTGAAGCCCTCATCAATATAGAACGAATGAAATACAACGTCACTTCTACTCCGACTCTTCAGTGGCTTCTCAGAATGACGAAGCTTCAAATGAATACAGTCACTAATCGTGCGTTATATCATCAGGCACGCATCGTTCATGAGGCTGTACGAAGAGAAGTTGAATTTCGCAATCAAGTCATCAAAGACGAACTTCAACTAGCAGAACAATGGGACTTGGATTGTGAAGATGTTGCTACTCAGCGCGATGATATAGGAAGTGGCTTATGAATATACTAGGAACTGTCCTGTTCATCGTGATGTTGGTTATTCCCTCTCCTACCGTTACATCTGTTATCTTCAGGGACGGTACCGAACTCCCAGTTGTTCAATCCGAAGATCTATTCGTTCCAGAAGAAGATGACGTTCTAGGATACATAGATGACTATCCTCAGCCTTTGTTCGTAGCACATGACTATCTTGCAGGAGATCACATCAAGAAGATGCTATACGATGGTCATGTTACTCTCAAGTACTCAGATGGAACATCAGTTGAGTTACCAATCACAGGATATCTCAATCTCAAGTTTGATTCAAGTGGCGAACGTCAGTATATAGATGACGGTTGCTTCTACTTCCAAACCTGTAATGAAGGAGGAATACTAACAGTCATAGCATGTGAGTAATAGCACACGGAGGTGTGACATGTAGGATCCTGAGAGGACGGGTTATTCATACCGTCCTTTCGTGTTATGTGTTATCAGTGTTACTGTTATCTCACAGGCTACATAGAGATGCCTCAGTCTCACAGTCATTCAGCTTCAGTCTCAGCTTCAGTCTCAGCCTCACTCTCATGCGTATAGCCTATGTCTCAGCTTCATAATGCGTATAGCCTAAGAATAGTATCAAAAAAGAGAGGCCTTTCGGCCTCCCTTTCCTTGCGTATAGTTTAGTGTTTGAGCATTTTCTCAAGCTCTTGAACACTTGCAATCGGAACATACTTTCTCTTCCCGTCCATGTAAACTTGGAAGGCTGAAGATTGTGGAGCTTTTGTTCCGGCGTCTCCACCTGTCAAATTCACTGCGAAACCACGAGATTTTCCAAGGGATTCAGCCAGATCGCAGAGAGATTTCAGGGTGATGAAATCTTTGTTTTCTTTGACATTCGCTGGAGCCGGTTTGTAGAAGAGGGCGACTTTCCCGAGATGTTTCTGGCATGTAGATCCAACTTCGTGAGCCCACGTTGGTTTCCCACAGATCGCGCATTTCCCGTCAATACCTGAGAACTTTCCAGTCACGACAGGTGTCTCAACTTTTGTTTCTACTCTCTTGGAACTTTTGTTCGTTTTCATTTCAATTCTCCTTTGGTGAACTAGGGATACGCTATCCCTGCTAGATATATTATAGCAGGATATAGGATCAGTGCTCGTCCAATTCCTGCGCATAGCCAAATGAGGCTAAACAAAATCGTCATAGGGTCGGATTGGGTTTAAAAATATTGGAGACAATTTTTCAGGTCTGAATATATTGGGGTATTCCGTCGCCTGTTTTTGTGTTATAATGACTGTATGGATACAAATTCTGATGATATTGAAGTAATTCAGTCGAGCAATCTTCCTACGAATAATTTATCCGCAGAAGATGTTGCCTCCAAAAGAATAATAGCCGAGGCCATGCGTCATGGAGGTTTGAAAGAAATCTTCATTGGGGCTCAGGGAGGAAAGAAAGTAACTCAGGCAGAATGGCTATCAACTATGGTTTGGGATGGAGTAACTCAAAGAGAAATAATTTTTGCTGATGGTGCAAAATTCGTAGTAGAAGATGTTAAAGAGTGGCTTGCTCTAGTCAAATTCCTAGCAGGACATCTTGATGGACCGGTAAATCCAAATGCACTAATTGGAACCATGAACTTCTTCAAGACCTATATTGGCTTCGACACAGATAAAGTAGGTCAATAATGAAAGACGAGTATAGACTTATAGAGTACGGTGATCTCTTGACGATTGGACGAGTAACCTTCGATCCGAATGGAGAGCCTGCTACCGTCACACTAGACGTCCTTACCGCTCCCACACCCCTCGAATTACAGAGCATCGTCGCTGACATCCAGCGAGTCGCCTTCTCCCGCCCTGCGGTATCCCTCCTGCAGAGTGGATGTGAGGTCATCAGTGAGTAGTCTGGATTTAGATCTCAAGTATCAAGTTGCTCCAGCTGAAGTGCTCAGTGATCCGAGATATAAGAGCTATCAGCCTTTTGGAACAGCAATTGATATGATGTATGATAACAGTCCTGAGTTCATGTATTGTGGTCCTTCAGGTACTGGAAAGTCAAGAGGAATTCTTGAAAAGATTCATATTCTAATGTGCAAGTTTCCAGGAGCTAGAACTCTTATTGTAAGAAAAACAAGATCGTCTCTTACAGAATCAGCAATGATTACCTTCGATAAATTTGTCCTTCCTGCTGACGATAGCGTCCATTTTAGGACAGGGGAGCAGGAATATAGATATGCGAATGGGAGCGTGGTGGTTGTTGGAGGGATGGACAAAGCGGTGAAGGTTATGTCCTCTGAGTATGATTTGATATATGCTCAGGAAGCAATTGAGTTGACCGAAGAGGATTGGGAAACTTTAACGGTTCGGTGTCGCTACGGTGTTCTTCCTCATCAACAGGTCATCGGAGATTGCAATCCCTCCTATCCATCACATTGGATAAAACTTCGTGCTGATAGAGGTCAGGGATTCAGAATGATCAATTCCCGCCATCAGGATAATCCAGTTCTCTATGATCAAGTGACTGGATTGTTAACTCCTCGGGGCGAAGTTTATATGGCGAAATTAAAAGCGTTGACTGGAGTTCGCTTCAAGAGATATTTTGAAGGAATCTGGGCGGCGGCAGAGGGAATGATCTATACTGAATGGGATGCTGATAAGCATATCATCGATAGATTTCCAATTCCTGCTTCGTGGCCTCGTTATTGGGTAATAGATTTTGGTTTTACGCATCCATTCGTATGGCAAGCATGGGCTGTCAGTCCAGATGGTACTGCGTATAGGTATGCGGAAATCTATAGGACTCATTTGCTTGTTGAAGACGCTTGTGAACAGATAAAAATGTGGAGAAGAGATCGTGATGAGCCCTATCCACTAGCAATCATTTGCGATCATGATGCAGAAGATCGTGCAACGTTTGAACGTCACATGAATATGGATACTGTTGCTGCGAATAAGCAAGTCTTGAATGGTATTCATAGCGTAATGACAAGATTGCGAACTAATGATGACACTGGAAAACCAGGAATGCTGTTTCTTAGAGATTCTGTATTGGAACCAGATGCAGAGCTTAT
>Ga0172381_10004244_pt1 | contig 14861 bp, 23 predicted proteins | sample Leawel6488metaG_FD_119754 | JGI IMG/M metagenome (GOLD analysis project Ga0172381, IMG submission 119754) | Leachate microbial communities from a municipal landfill in Southern Ontario, Canada - Leachate well 64-88 metaG | ecosystem: Engineered > Solid waste > Landfill > Unclassified | place...
GAAATAAATAAAACCAGCTTTTCTCCTTTTACACAATATTTACAGCCTTCTGGCAATCCATTTAAATTATATGAGGCATATTTGGTTTTCATTAATAAATCAAATAGAAGTGGATTTAAAAATTGTTCTTTATAATAGTCTATGCCATATATTTCAAGAGATATACTCTTTTAAACTCTTAATTTTTAGAATTAGTATGAATACTCATTTAGAACAAGACAGAGTTTATCAAAGGCTTTGTGATGCTGAAACTACTCTTACTGGTTTTTATGCAATAGATGAGTCTTTACTTTTATCAAGAAATTATGAAGCTATTCAGACTGTGCTTCTAGATTTTAAAACAAAAATGCAGAACAGGACAATGACTAGACAGGAATACAAGCAAATACATAGCATGTCTATTGAATCAATTTTTGCTCAATTTAGAAGTGCTGCTCTTGAATTTGTTTAGGATTATTTTATTACTCTATATGAATAAACTTTTCTAAGATAATTTTAAAAATAGTCAAAATCTAACCTTTAAATGACTAGAACTATAGCAATTCAAAATTCAGATGAAGTTATGGCTATGTATGGAATTCCTGGAACTTTTTATCGTGGCAAATGGGAAAGAATTAAAGTAACTCAAATTGGTGAAGATGAAGATACTCCACTGAAGGTTAGAAAATCTTTAGTAGGTCTTATTATTCCAACTATTTTTACAAAAGAAAGTATTGAAGGACAAACAGGAATAACATTTCCTATTCCTAATGAATCAAGACTTGCTTATTCTCCTGATGTTATAGAAGCACTTAGACTTGCTCAAAGGCATGAAGCTGCTGAGCAATTAGCAAGAGTAGCTCCTAGTCCGCTAGACATGTATGTATTTGAAAGAGAGATTTATGAACTTGTTTAAATAAGAATATCTTAACTTTATAATTCAATTATTCTTCCTTTTCTTCCTACATTGTAAACTCTTGTTTTTCCTATTTTTTCTGAAGCTCCTTCTGCTTCATGAATATGACCTGAAATAAAAATATCTGGCTGGAATGTTTCTATTGCTTTTCTTAGTGCATCGCTTCCTGCAACTCCTGACATTTCTGATTTTGTTCCTGCTGCATGAATATGACTTACCATTATCTTTTTTTCCAAGTTTTTTATTAATTCAAAATCTTTTCTTAATTTTTCATAGGTTTTTTTATCATCAAGTTCAAGTTGCCAGTCAGGGCTTCCAACTCCGAAAATTCCAACATTATCATATTTTACATGATGTTCTCCTAGATTTTTTATTCCATACAACTGTGAAAGAAGATCAATTGTTTCAGTTGAATCCCAATTTCCTGGAACAAAGACAACTTTTTCTCCCCTCTCTATAAAAGGTTTTAGAAGGTTTTTAGTTTCAAAAGGACCTGTAATATCCCCGGTTAGAATGACTAAGTCTACTTTTTCTTTTTTTGCTCTTTCTGCAAGTTTTTTTGAAGCAGCTGCATCTCCATGAAAATCTCCTGCTGCCAGAATCTTAAATTTTTTCCTCGAAGAATTTTCGGTTGGTTTCTTTTTTTGCTCTTTCATAGTTATTAATAATCAATAAAGAGTTTTTATAATTAATGTATGGACTTCTAAAAACAGATTAATTCCTAAGGTTTATAAATACATCAATATGTTTTATAAAATGGTTGATAAAATAATTGAGGTTAAAAACCTTGTAAAGAAATTTGGAGATTTTACTGCTGTAGATGATATTTCATTTGAAGTAAAAGAAGGTGAGATATTTGCTTTTTTAGGCCCAAATGGAGCTGGAAAAACAACAACAATTAAAATGCTTACAACTCTTCTGCAACCTAGTTCTGGAGAATTAAAAGTCAATAACTATTCGCCTGTGACTCAAACTGATGATGTAAGAAGATCTTTTGGTATAGTTTTTCAAGATCCTAGTCTTGATGATGAACTTACTGCATATGAAAATATGGAGTTTCATGCTGTTTTTTATGGAGTGAATCAGAACCTCCGAAAAGAAAGAATAGAATCTTTACTTAAACTTGTTGAATTATGGGATAGAAAGGACAGCTTTGTAAAAACTTTTTCAGGAGGAATGAAAAGAAGGCTTGAAATTGCAAGAGGACTTATTCATCACCCGAAAATATTATTCCTTGATGAACCAAGTATTGGGCTTGACCCTCAAACAAGAAACTTTTTGTGGAAATATATTCAGGATATGAACAAAAATGAAAAAATGACTGTATTTCTTACAACCCATTATATGGAAGAAGCTGAAAAAATTTCAGATAGGGTTGCTATTATAGATCATGGAAAATTAATCAAGATAGGAACTCCTGCTGAAATTAGGAAACAGACAAATACTAAATCTCTTGAAGATGCATTTTTAAAACTTACAGGAAAAACCATAAGAGAAGAAACTGCTTCGTCAAAAGATAAAATGAGGATGAGCGGAAAGGTTTTTGGAGGCAGAAGAAGATGAATAGTCCTATCTATGTTATGTGGCTTAGGCAGATTAAGAGGTACTTTAGATCAAAATCAAGAATGTTTGGTTCTCTTGCCCAGCCAATTTTATTTTTAGTTGCTTTAGGATTTGGATTTGGCCCAATATTTCAAAAAGCAGGCGGAGGAAATTACATGGAATTTTTAGCTCCTGGAATAATTGCAATGAGCATATTATTTACTGCTATGTTTAATGGAATTGATGTTATATGGGACAGGCAGTTTGGATTTTTAAAAGAAACTTTGGTTGCTCCTGTTTCAAGATATAAAATAATGATTGGAAGAACACTGGGCGGAGCAACAGTTGCAATGATACAGGGACTTTTAGTTTTTATAATCTCATTATTTATTGGATTTAGAGTAACAAATCCTTACATGATTTTATTAGCATTTGTTTTTATGTTTTTAATTGCAATGCTTTTTACAGCTCTTGGAACAGCAATTGCTTCAAGACTTGAAGATATGCAAGGATTTCCATTAATAATGAATTTTATAATAATGCCTTTATTCTTTTTATCAGGAGCGCTTTTTCCTTTAGATAGTCTTCCAGATGCATTAAAACTTGTTACTCAACTCAATCCTTTATCTTATGGTGTTGATGGAATTCGTGGTGCACTTACTGGAACTTATAGCCTAGGTTTTAGTGCTGATTTGACAGTCCTTTTAGTACTTACATTCATAATTACGCTTATTGGAAGTTATCTTTTTTCAAAGGTTGAAGTTTAATTTTTTAATATCCCACTTTTTAAAAAGCCATTGAAGAGCTTGATATTGGTTTTGGTTGGCATAACCTTCTTTGAATAAAATGCTAGAATTAAATAGATCTTTTACAGATTTTAAACGCTCTTCAAAATATAATCTTGTTTCTTTCTCATTGATTATTTTTTGGTATAAGCATATGGAAAGATATTCATAATAGTTAAACAATAATGTGTTGTGGTCTAAAATAAAATTCTCTTTTTCATTCCTTCTTGTTTTTTTCGAATTTATTTTTTCCCTGTATTCACTTAATTTTATTCTTAACTCCCTTTCCTGCTTGACTACTTCATTAAAAATTATTCTCTGATTTAATAATTCATTTGATTTTATTGTTTTATAGATTAGAATCACTGAAATTAATGTTATTAGGGTAGTTATTAACTGAATTATTACAAGTATTAATTGGATTGTTGTTTCAATAACCATAAGAGAGTCCCCATCCTTTCCTGGATTTGTTCACTCTCTTTTTTGGACTTGGCTTTTTTTTGCAAGAACCTGATTTTTTATTATCAGATTTACAAATTTTTGATTCCATAATAATATTAATAACAGGGATTATTTAAATTATTACTTTCCGAAATTTCTTTTTCTATTCTTGAATTGTTCTATTACTTGAGCCATATCATCCTTATTAAATTCTGGCCATAATTTATCTAAGAAAAACAGTTCTGAATAAGTTGACTGCCATGGAAGGAAATTAGAAATTCTTTTTTCTCCACCGGTTCTTATAATTATATCAGGTTCTTCTGTTAAATAAAGATTTTCCTGTATTAGTTCTTCAGTTATTTCTTCAGGCAGAGTTCCTTCTCTTATAATATTTTTTATTGCCTGCATAATTTCCTGCCTTCCACCATAAGCAAGAGCAAAGTTGATTATATAATTTGAATTTTCAGAAGTCTTAAATTCCAGGTCCAGACATATTTTTTTCAAATCTCTTGGAAGAAGGTCTAAGTTTCCAATAAACCTGATTTTTACTTTGTTTTTTTCTATTTTTTCAAATTCTTCTGGCTGAGACATTTTTTCAAATTGTCTTTTCATTAAGTCAATAAGATAGTCAACTTCTTTTTTGTCTCGCTTTAAGTTTTCAGTTGACAGACAATAAAGTGTAAGCTGTTTTATTTTTAGTTCTCTTGAATATTCAAAAAGGTTTTCAACAGCTGTAGAACCTAGTTCATGACCTTTCCATGGCTCAAGCATTTTACTTTTTGCAAATCTCCTGTTTCCATCAAGAATAATTGCAATATGTGTTGGATGATTATTTTCCATAATTTATCAGAATTAAATCATATATTTAAGGTTTGGGAATTTTGTTTGCCATTTCCCATACATAAGTTAGTCTTAAAGTCATTAAACTTGCATAACTTTCAACAAGGCTTCTTTCTCTTGTTAAGCATTCTAATTCATTTGGTTCTTCTTCAACTTGCTGCATTAGATCATATAAACCCCTCATTTTTTCAAAAACTGCAAGGCCTCTATTTATTCCTTCTAGAAATCTTTCTGCAGTTTTAGGGTTTACTTTATCTTCTGAATAATCTTTTTCAAGTGCTCCAATAAATCTTGATGAGGAAAGGACTGCATCTTTTGCAGCATCAAAAACATGGTCTCGTATATTTCTTTTTCCTCTTGGAAGTAAGACTAATCTTTCCAGAGCATAGTCAAATTGAGCTAATGCTTCTTCGCTTGTTGTATTTGAATCATATATTGGTAATGTCATTTTAAATAGCTAAAAATTTAAGCGAAGTTTTAAGAAAGAATTGGTTTATAAAACTAATGAATTATTTCTTTTTTAGTTTTATTTCCTTAAATCCAGTATATTTCCAAAGAGCTTTTGGAATTTTAAGTGAACCGTCTTTTTGTTGATGATTTTCAATTAGTGCAACTAATGCTCTTGAACTTGCAAGCGCAGTATTATTTAATGTGTGAGGAGTAATTCTTTCTCCTTTTACTCTTGTTGTTATGTCGAGTTTTCTTGCCTGAGCTTCTGTTAAATTACTACAAGAGCATACTTCAAAATAACCTTGTTTTCTTGGAGAATATGCTTCAATATCAACTTGTTCGTATTTTAAGTTTCCTAAATCTCCTGAACAGATTTTAAGCACTCTTACAGGTATTTCCAGTCCTTTAAATATTTCAAGAGTTATATTTTGCATTTCTTTAAAGAATTTTTCAGATTCTTCTGGCTTGCAAATAACTACCATTTCAATTTTGTTAAACTGATGAGTTCTAAATAGACCTCTTTCATCAATTCCATGAGCTCCTATTTCTTTTCTAAAACACATTGAATAGCTTGTGTGTTTTATTGGAAGATTTTTTTCATTTATTTCTGTTCCTACATATCTTCCTATAAGTGAGTGCTCTGAAGTTCCAATTAGTGCCATTTTTGGTTCATCATCAACAAGATAGATTTGCTGCTGTTTATCATTTAAATCAGTAACTTTGTCAATAATTTCTTCTCTGAGCATCAGAGGAGTTTCAACATATCTAAAACCTTTTTTTACCATTATCTCTCTTGCATAACTTAAAAGTGCCTGGTTTAACAAAGCTATTTCTCCTTCAATATAATAAAATCCTGTTCCTGAAACTCTTGAAGAAGAATCAAAATCACATAAACCTAAATCTTCCATTACTTCTACATGGCTTTTTACTGGAAAACTGAATTTTTTTGGCTTTCCAATATTTTTTTCAACAACATTTTCTGAATCATCTTTTCCAATCGGAACATTTTTACTTATAATATTTGGTATTTTTGAAAGCAATTCTTTAATCTGTTTTTGCATTACTATTTCTTTTTCTTCTAGTTTTGCTATTTCTTCTGGTATTGATTTTGCTTTTTTAATGAGTTCAGAAGCTTTTTTTTCATCTTTTGCTTTTTTTGCTTGATTAATTCCTTCAGAAATAATATTTCTTTCTTTTCTTAAACTATCTGCAGTAAACTTTATCTTTCTCCATTCAGAATCTTTTTCTTTTATTTGGTCAACTAATGGAAGTTTATCGTTTTGAAACTTCTTTTTTATGTTTTCTTTTACAAGTTCTGGGTTTTCACGAATCAGTTTTATGTCAATCATATAGTATTAACCTAGGTTCCTAACAAGTCATCTCCTAAATTTATATGCTGACGCATATTGAATAAAAGATCCCTGTAATAAATCTTAAGTTACCTTTTGGATATAAATTATAAACAATATTTAAACATTGTCTTTAGCCTTAAAATAGGGTCAAGTGGTAACAGATGGTTACTATTATCTAATTTTAATAGTGTTATAATTTGTTACTGATTGGTTAACCATTCACATAGAAAGTTTTATAAATGACTGGATTGCTAAATATATTGTTCTAAAATAGTCCATAAAAAACTACCTTTAGAATATAATAAACACAACTTACCATGAAAGACAATTTTGATATATTTTTCAGAAGGAAGCCAGCATTAATGTTGGTGGCTTTGAGAAAAATGTCTAAAGTAAGATATGGTTCTGTACTTGCTAAAGAAGTGGACTGCACTTATTCGCACGCAGTTAAGATTTTACAGACTCTTGAGGGATTGGGATTAGTTAGTTTTCAAAAGAAGGGTAGAATAAAACTGATAGAGCTTACAAAGAAAGGCGAAGAGATTTCTGAGTATATCGAGAATATCAGAAGAAAATTATAATTCCTAAATATTATCTTTAGATCTTTTGAGGTGTCAAAAATAAGGTGCTTTTTCTTTTTTTCTTTTTTTCTAGACCTGTTTTTTATAAGATACTCAAAAGAAAAATAAAGTTAAACTATCTTGATTTTAAAACATCAATTCTTGGACAATAACGCCTTATTGGGCAAATACTGCATCTTGGAGAGACTGGAGTGCAGATTGTTCTTCCAAATAAAACAAATATGCCGTTGAATTCAAACCAGTATTGTTTTGGAAGTATTCTTATTAATTCCTGCTCTGTTTTTTCTGCTGTCTTTGTTCTAACCCATCCTAGCCTGTTTGGAATCCTATGGCAATGAATATCTACTGGAATATAAGGCTGGTTAAATGCAAAATTTAAAACTATATTTGCTGTTTTTGGGCCTATTCCTTTAATTGACATTAAGTCTTCTTTATTCTCTGGAACTTTTGAATTAAATCTTTCAATAAGTTCTTTTGAAACATATTTTAGAGTCATGGCTTTTTTATGATAGTGACCTGTTGAATAAATTATTCCTTCAAGTTTTTTTAGTGGAATCTTTGAAATTTTTTCAGGGCTATCTGCTATTTCAAAAAGTTCTTTTGATATTTTTTCAGTTGTTTCATCTCTTGATCTTAACGATAAAAGGCAGCTAATCAGGATTTTAAACGGGTCTGTTTTTTCCTGCCGCATTCTATTTAATGTGGTTCTTTCTGTGTAATTAAAGTGCTTTTCCAAAATTGACATTATAATTGGAATATTTCTTGTATTCCCTCTAAATTGCATATTTGTCTCCCAGTTTTTCATAGTTTTCTTTAGATTTCCAGGGTTTTTAAGGTTTTAGAAGAATTTATTTATGAGGGCATAATCTGCATATGTCCACTAGGTTTTTTGCAGCCAAAACCAGCTTTGTTTCTCCAAGATATTTTTCAACATCTGAAATTAAAGCTTTTGCATGATATTGTTCATCACGACAGAGGTTTCTTCCTCCTGCATAGACTATTTCATTTTCTGATGAAGAGCATTTTTCTGTTAGACTAACCAGGCCTTCAAAGATTTCAGATTGATATCTTATTTCATCATCATCAGCTTTGTCGACCACACCTGCAAAATTTCTAAATCTTAAATATGCATCTCTTACTCTAAATGGAAGAGACTTAAATTCTTTACTTGATATTTTGCAGTCGAGTTCAGAAATTGCTGTTTCAAGTAGTTCTCTGTTCACAGGTTTATTTTTTAGAACTGGACCTATTGCATGTTTAAAAAATGAAGTTAGAATTGAAGTATACTCACTAGCATAAACTTTACTTGCAGAGTTGTCGAAATCTCTGTCTTCTTCTTCACTGTAGTCACTGTCGTCACTCATAATAACTAACCGGAATTTTCCTTTTATAAGGTTTTGTTTAGTAAAAGGTAACATTATAAATTGATAGCAAAAAAGAAATAAAATTTCATTTGTAAAACAATAAATTAAAATGGACGCGGGTATTCGTAAAAGTACTTTTTCTATAATTAAAATTACTAAAAGTCCTTCTACTCAGGATTTGAGACCCAAGGGTTCAAACCCGTATATGATATAATATTGCTTTGCAATATTAAAATGGACGCGGGGGGATTTGAACCCCCGGCACCCTGATTAAGAGTCAGGTACTCTAACCGGGCTGAGCTACGCATCCATTATTTTTACTAAAGAGATTTCATTTAAAAAAGTATGGGAAGATTTTGTTTTCTTTTGTTTCCAGAGTTAGTAACCATTATAAAATAGTAAAAAGGAAAGATTTAAATAGGAAGTTTTTATTTAATTTTCGAGGCAAACTAATGGAACAATTTGAAAAAAATACAGTGAAATCTTTTAGAAAGGTTAAATCTGACATGGATTCTTTAAAGATTCAGATTGAAAATTTGAACAAAGAACATGAAGAATTAATGGGACTTGTTATTGAATTAAAAGATTTTCTTTCTAAAAAGTCTAAAGTTAAAAAAAGATAATTTTATCTAACTTTTAATCATTCATTGCCGAAAGGATTGATGGAATTTGTTCAACAAATTGTTTTAACAATTCTTTTTGTGAACTATCTGGGTTTTTACTTGAAAGTTCAAATGCTCTTCCTGCTGCGGCAATCATTGCTAGTTTTATTTTTTGGTCTCTTATTCTTTGCTCTGCCAAGTGATTTGAAATGTGCTGAAAAACTTCTTCGTGAATTGCAGTAGGATTTTTCTTTTTATAGTCAAAAACTTCTGATGCTGCACTCACCATTTTTATTTGTATTTCCATCTTTTTTCTCTTTTTATTCTAAACAATATTGCAAATTATGGTATTTAAAGATTATTGTTAACTAAACAATTCTAATAATCATCCAAATTTGTACAGAATCGTTTATAATTTCCACTTAACTATCGGTAATTAAAATGATTAATCATCTATAATTTCTTCTCAACTATCTATAATTAAATTAGCAATTATATTAAAATGATTAATTATCGATAGTTTCTGCTCAATCACCTATAATTGATAATTTGTTTTAAAATTTGATTCTTATTCAATTATCGGTAATTTCGCCAAGTATTCTTGCATTTAGTGCATTTGAAGAACTTTGTTTCTGCTTCATCTCCAGCTCTTGTTTGTTTTGTCCAGAACCATGCTTCATTGTGATTGCACTTAGGGCAAAGCATTGTAACTATTGGATGGACTTCATTATCTCCTTCGTTTACAACTATTACTTCTTTTTTTGTTTCCATCTTTTGAGTTGATTCGAGCTTAACAACATGGTCTGCTTTGTAATCACATCTAGCACAATTTTTTCCAATTATTACTGAACCGCATTTTGGACAGAATTCCATTCTAATAAATTCTATTAAATAGGTTATAAAGCTATTGGAGCTTTATTTTTTAAATAATCTTGAGAATAATGATTTTTTCTTTGGAGCCTCTTCGATAGGTTCAATTATTGAAGCAGGTAGGGTTTCAACTTTTACTTCACTCGCTTCAATAAACTTTTCTGGATGTTCTGTCATTTCTTTTGCTAAATTTTCTTTTCTTCTAAACTCAAGGTATCTAGAACTTTCTGGTTTTCTTTTTGCTGGACCACCATACTTCTGCATTATCCTCTTTCTTTCTTCTTCATATCTTTTTGAATTGTCTTCCATGAATGATTATTATACTGTATTTCTTTTTTAAAGGTTTGTATAATTTTAGAAGTAGTACGACTCTATTTAAAAAGAGATGGCAAATTTAAAGGACTTTTTAAGTTTAAGAAAAGTTTTTCTTTTAAATCCACTTGGATTGATTTTTATGTTTTAGAGGAGTTCCTATATTGACCATCTTTCCAAGCCTGTTAAAAGTATATTTTGTAGTAATATAAGTTATAAAATCATGGCTATTTGCAAGAATTATTCCAGGTTCTGCTACATTTGAGTTTGAAAGACATTCAAGACAAAATTTTTTAGTTGGTTCTATCGGAGCATTTGTATTAAATCCCCCACCTCGAATGTTTACTCTTCCGCTTGCTATGGTCATTGCAAGATTATCTATTTTAATTTGTTTTCCGGTGTATGATTCAAGGATGAATCTTACATGGTAATCTTTGTCTGGCAGTTTTTGAGAAATTACTGCAAGCCCTTCTTTGTCTTCATAACAATTATGTAGGCCTACTGATTCAGGTGCATATCTGCTAAACATTAAATGGTCTAATTTTTCTGGAGATAGAAGCTCTTGTTCTTCTATACAAAGTTCTTCAATGGATAATCCAAGTTCAGAAACTGCCTGGTTGTTTATATCATAAACATTATCTTGCGACACTAATGTTCTAACCATTTCTCTTGCAGTTGAAATATCTCCATCTGATAAAAACAATTTAAATGCAGCATAATTTGCTCCACTTCCTATTAATTGTCTCTTTCTTTCATCAGAGATTTTATCTAGTCTTTCTGCTTTTTTGTAGACTTCTTCAGGAGTTTTACAATCCCCAAATACTTCTTCTGCTTGAGCTGACATTTGGTTCACAGTCTGAGTACAACTGTAAATTCCCTGACAGAATCTCAGGAATTCTAATGATAAACCGGGTTTATCTTCTCTTCGATTAAGTCTATTTACCATCAAATTTTTTGACAAAAATCTTTTATAAACCTATCGATGTGTCTTAAAAATAGCGGAAAAATTGAATTGAGGATATTCTCTTCTTTAGTATTTCTAACATAATAATATCTTTTTAGAACCGTTTTAATGATACTCTCTTCTCGAATATCCTTAATTTTTATTATAGAATCTGGTTAGGTAAAAATTAATGATATTCTCGCCATGTATGTCTGCACTTTGTGCATCTGAAGAATCTTGTTTCTGCTTCATCTCCAGCTCTTGTCTGGGAAGTCCAAAACCAGGCTTCTTTATGAGTACATTTTGGACAAACTGCATTTATAACTGGAAAAACATCAGTTTCTTTGTCTTTTATTATTCCAATCTCCATTTTTGAACTGATCTTTTCAGAAGCTTCTATTTTAATTTTTGATTTTGACTTATAATTACACCTAGGACAAGCAGATGATTTATTCTTTTCAACTAGAACACAACCACATTTAGGGCAAAATTCCATTATCTTTTTTATAGCTTCGTGTTTAAATATTTTTGTATTTAATATAAAAATGAGGGGTTTTTGATTTATATAAGTGTTTCTATATAACTTATCTTCCAATTATCTTAGTTATAATTTCAGTTGTCCAGATTTTGACATATCCTAAATAAGGTATTTTAAAAACTGCTTTTCCCATTAATTGGTCTTTAGTAATACTAGTTTCATCTGTTTGGTATATATTGTTTGTTGCAACAAGCTGATCTGAGTTATGGTCTCCTTTTGTCTCAATTATTCCATTTTCTATTTTTATTATTCTGTGGATTATTGGTCTTGGAGCTGATGATTCTGCATTTGCTTTAAAAATTATAATATCTCCTAGTTTAGGTTCAAATCTTCCCCAGACAATAATAATATCTCCTTTTCTAAATCCGTTTTTAAGTGTAAATTCTGAAAAAATATCTTTAGTTATATTTCTTGTTTCATACCATTCTCCACAGGTTTGCCAGTATTCATCAAAATTAATAGAATGTTTTTGGGTTTGTGAATATGCTTCTCCGCAAAGAGTCAATCTTCCATAATCATCTTCTACAATTTGATGGTCCATACTTGAAGATTCAACTCCTGCAAGTGGAAGAGAAGTTCCTGTTATAAGTGAGAGTGATGGAAAAAATATATACTTGACAATTATAAATATTAATACTAGGGCAACTATCCAGCTTAAAAATGAGTCAGAATCCCAAATCCATCTCCAGGATTTTTTTATTGTATCTTTAATTTCAGTAAAGCCCATAAAGAATACTAGAAAAAATGAGTTTTTAATACTAACGAATTTAATATCTGTCTTAATTATCTAAGTCCAGGCTGTGGTGGAGCAGGTATTTGTCTTGGTTGTGAAGTATAGATTGGTTTGTACTGCATTTGATATCCTAACTGAGAATGTATAACTGGTCCAACTGGAACTCTTCTTCTTTCAGGAATATAGGGTGTTTTTCCCAGTGCCCATCTAACTACTGTGCCAGCAGGTCTAGGAATTGTTGCATAGCCCTGATGCCAGTGTTGTGTAATTACTGGAACAGCTTCAGCAGTATAGCCTAGCAATACATTTTGAGGAGGCAAATCTGAACTGATATTTGAAGAATTATTTGAGTAAGGTATTTGCTGATTTTGTGCATATTGTGCTTGTGGCTGTGGAGTTGGAATTACTTCTTGAGTTGGTTGTTGGTAAGTAGTTTGCTGTGTTTGAGCTGCTTTTAATTGACGTTCAAGTTTACTTGTTTGTCCAAGTAAAGATGTAACTATACCTGCAGCTATAATTGTGCTTGCTCCAATACATGCTATTAGTCCTTTGTTTTTCATTTTGTTATTACTCTTAAGTTAGACATATTTTAAAGCATTATGATATTGCAATATATACTTTGTAGTATATAGTTGTATAATCATCTTTGATATTTTTAATTCTTAGGAGATTGTACGAATAATTTTAGACTGGTAAAATTTTATAAATCACAATAATCTTTAAAAATATAGTAAATATACATAAATATGGCAAAAGTAGATTCTTTTGAATTTATCAAGTTCTTAAAAAAAATGTTAGATGAGAAGGATTTAGTTTTATCTTTTAGTGCTCATAAAATGGGGATTAGATTAGATGGGGATAAAATAAAAGTTTGGTTACATGAAAAAGGTTTTGATGAAGCAGAAACTGATGAAGAGATATCTTATAAACTCAGCATTTTTTCAAAGATTATATTAAACTTATTAAATGGGAAGGAGATTAATCTCATTGTAATAAAAAAGGAGTTTATAGATGAAGACTATAATAAAATTAGAGAACTTTTAAAAGATAATTTTATTAATGAACCTTTGAAACAGGATTATGCCCTTGAAAGTTCTGCTAAAAATTCTCTTTTAAAAAGGTTAGAATGGGATATTCTTAACAAAAATATTTCTACGGATAAGTTTGCTCTGCTTAAATTTTATATTGAAAATACTGGAATTGAAGAAGAGAAAACTTTTTTAATAGAATTTAATCTAAATAAGATAGATGAGTTGATTAAAGAGCTTGAAAAAGTAAAAGAGGGGCTTAAAAAATGAATTTGTTATCTTATCCTTCAAATAGTCAGTCCATAGAAGATATAAAAATAGTTGATACTAGTGTTAATCTAATTAGAGGGGATACTACTATAAAATATTATCCTCATTCTAACAAGATTAGATATAATTTAGCAATCGAAAATGAATTTGAACCTAAGAGTGATCAAAAGATTGAACCTCAATTAATATTACATGCTATTGAAACCTTGGTGAGAAATACAAAAAAAGAATTAGAGTCTAGTAATGTAAAGTTTGTTTCTCCAATAGTTTATTTAATTAGGGCTACAAAAATGAATGAGTTAAAAAAAATATCTGGAATAACTAAAATTGATGAGACTTTATTAATTAATACTCTATTTGAAAACTCTTTTGGTAAGTGTTTTGATCATTTATTAAAAAATTCTTTGATAGACTTGTGTATTACTAAAGAAGCAAATTTAAAAAATGTAAGTAAATTTTTAGGCAAGTCTGAAAAAGAAGAGATAGAAAAGATATTAAAATTAGACTAATTTCATGGAAATAGTTTTATTTGATTCAAATTGTTTATTAGAAAGTATTTTGATAGGTAAAACTAAGGTTTTATTTGGTGGAATAACTAATTTGTTTTGTTCTCAAGGAGTTTATAAAGAAGTAGAAGATAAACTTAAAAAGCCTATGTTTAGACATGCTAAATTGAAAAGTTACATTTCATTACATAGGATTAGTGTGGATATTGATGAGATTTATGAACAAATAAAATATTTTAGAAGTGTTATTACTCCTATTTCAGATAGTGGAGTAATGGAGGGTTTTAAGGAAGTAGAAAAAACTGCTGCTCTTTGTAAGGCTAAATTGGGTCCAGGAGATAGATCTATTTTTGCTCATTGTAAAAGTAATCATTGTGATAAAGTTATAACTCATGATAGTACTTTACATGCTCTAATAGCAGAGTCTGTAACAGTTACCTTCTTGATTGAATTAATAATCGAACATGAAACTAACTTCGAGGATTTAGATCTATCTATATTTAATTATTTATGTGATCATTGTTTGGTAAAGTATAATAAGGATATAATTACTTTAAGGAGTGAAATTGGAGATTTTGCTTATACAGTTTATCCCAGAATTGTTCGAATAAAAGAGTTTATAAAAAGAAGGGATAAATTCTCAGGATTAACTATTGGTGTTTAAATTTAATTTTTAATTGTTTTTTGGACTTGCACGAAATGTTAAAAAATAACAAAGATCAGGCTAATTTTGAACGAGAAGGCGGTTTGAATGTCAGGAATAGTTGTAGTGATGGTAGGAAAAATGATATGATGAACATAAAGATTTA
>Ga0172381_10004245_pt1 | contig 14859 bp, 35 predicted proteins | sample Leawel6488metaG_FD_119754 | JGI IMG/M metagenome (GOLD analysis project Ga0172381, IMG submission 119754) | Leachate microbial communities from a municipal landfill in Southern Ontario, Canada - Leachate well 64-88 metaG | ecosystem: Engineered > Solid waste > Landfill > Unclassified | place...
GGTCTGCCTCTTGGTCTTTTGGGTTGTTTCATACATTACACCTTTTGTCTTAGACAAATCGCAAGCTATATTAGGCGCTAACACCCTAATAAACATAGTGAATTGTCCTAGACAAAGAGGAAGAAAAAACGTATGAGCTGGCTTGGAAAAAAAATAAAAAGCTACGGAAAATCCAAAATTTCCGAGTTAAAAGACGATTACGCATTCCGCAAACAAGAAAAAGCTATTTTTAAACAGTCTGAAAGAAAAGGCAAACTAGTACGCGCAGCCAAAGAAGGCTACAAGTCAGGCAGAACCAAACCCCACTCAAAACTGGTTAGAGCAGCAAGCATCATACGCACAGACGGTCCCGACCCGTTTGGACTGTTTGAAGGCTCAAGACAACCGCAAAAAAGAAAACGCAGTAAACATAGACGACCTAAAAAAGTGGTGTATTACTAACGCCAAAAAACAATAAGCGCTTGACTCCTTATCAGCGTGAACTTAAACAGCAAAAAAAGGAACACCCCAAACTACCCCAAAAATATCTCCGCATGATAAGCCACGACCACGTAAACAAAGGCTACACTGGAAAAGGACACTAGGCAGGTGAATGTTATGCCATGCAAGAAAAGTAAAAGAAAAACCCGCAAACGCCGACAAGCAAGCCACAGCATGAACCAACCCATGCGATTAATCAGAGACACAACAAAAGCCACAATCGGGCTAGGCGCGTTAGCTATAACAGCAAACACAATCTCAACAGTCCTAAAAAAATAGAAAACTGGTTTTTTACCAGATTATGCCAAAACTTATTACTGTATCGTCATAGTCTGGTTCTTCATAGATTGTGCGGTTCCAGTAATGGATTCCAACAGCAACATTAACTATATCGTCACCTTGAGGCTCAACAAACACCAGACCCCTGTCAACAGTGTCAAAACAAACCGCTGCATGAGCACCCTCAGCAAACTCGATATAAACAAACCCTGCCTTCAAGCCTTGACTAAACGCATTAGTTAAAACGTCATTGCAAAAGTGATAGCAGTAATACGTGTTTTCATCATACGTGTTCTTGTCGGTTTGGTCAACCGAGATAAAGTTCAGCATTTCACTATACGTTGGGTCGCGTATGTTGTAGCCTGTGCCTGCCCCGTCTTTTGAACCGTTCACGTAGCCCACTGAATAGCCACTGTTAAAACCGTCTGTTGACCCCACGCTGTAGCCGTCACTGTAACCTGCCGACTTGCCACTGGAAACCCCAGCCGAGTAGCCTTCACTATAACGATCAGGTGCTTGCGAAGGCTTCGGCACACTCAACGTTCCGTTAACGTACCCAGCCTGATACCCCTGCGCATATCCTTGCCCAACACCGTCACTTAAGCCTCGATTATACCCCTGAGAATCACCAACACTCAAACCCTCATCGTAATGGTCAATAACTTGTGCCGTGTCGTTTGCGCCTACACCAAACTGGTAAGCAACCAACCCCACAATTAAACAAGCTATAATTAAAACTCCAACCAATATTTTACTCAAGCCCTACTCAACCTCTAACAAGATTAACTGTTTCAAATATAAAAAAATTGGGGAAACTAAGCTTTCTTGAATGTAACTACACAGTTGCCAGCGCCAGAAATATTCAACGTCAAAACAAACTCCACCTGCTCCCCGACACGCACAAGCGCCTCCTGCACATTCCAGCTTAAACTCACATTACCAGCAGTATGCACATCAGGCTTAACCGTTAAATCCACGTTACCATCATTAACCACAGTGTAATTCACCGTTCGCAATTGGTTGCCGACAACCACGCCAAAATTAATCAACGATTCGCCTTCAACCACAAAACTCTCCACAGTATTCTCATACTGCCATTCAATGTAAGATTCAAACATTATAGCGCCATAAACACCGATTGCACCACAAACTAGTAAAGAAGCAATAATTACGCCAACAACAATCTTATGCATATTATACTTCACCTCCCCATAACCGCAACATACAAAACCTCAATACATAAAAAACTGAAGCCTAACACGCCAAACCCCAGCAAACACCGGCTCCTAACAGCAAAATTCCTTAAAGCGTAGATTACGCCGATAAAACCCGTAAACAAGAAACCAGCATAAAACGGGGCAGTCACGCCAAACCTTGCCTCACGCGCACTGTGAAAACCATAGGTTAAACCGTAAAGCATCTGTGGACCACCAGCTAAGCAAAAGATTACAAACCCAAAAAAAAAGGCTGTGAAAACAGTTTTCGCCTTAACCTTAAGCAATCGGTTTAACATTGATTTTTTCAACCTCATTTTCCGTCAAACTATTTGCCCCCATTCAAAATCAAGAACACTACAAGCCCCAAACACGCAATAGGAATAGCCGCTGCAATAGCAATATACAACAACTTTAAATTATCCTTATTTGCCTTCTTCATGCCCTTAGCAACACTGTAAACATTCAACGCATCAAGCCAAGTCTGACTCAAAGTAGCCGGCAAAATCTCCCGAATCCTAGTTAAATCCACATGAGCCACAGTAGCAACATTATTCAAAAGCATCGGCGCACTAACACAACCAATAAACAAGGGTTTCCCAACACCTTCAAGAATAGGCACTTGCAAAACCATGTTTAACGCTTCCCTATGATCCTTCTTTAAAACGTCAACTGTATCCCCCTGTTCTTTTTCACCCTTTGGAGGTCTGCCTGGTCCCTTCTCAGCCTTGCTAAGATATGGCGTTTGAGGCCTCGTATACCATTGACCGCGAACATGATAAAGCCCCTCTGGCAACTGACCATCACTAAACATTAGGCGCAAAACATTATTATCTTGAATTAAGCAAGGTGCCCCTTTTGAACGCTTCATTTTCCGCGCTTGCTTCGCAAAACTATTCATAATAAATACTTCATGGATTATAACAACAATTATTCCTGCAATAATGCATCCTACACAGATTAATGCCCACATCATAGCGGGAAGTCCTAAAAACGTGTTTAAACTTTCTAACGCCAAATTTATACACCACTCTTTTTGTTTAACATTACATCTAATCGTCTAACCTGTTCAGTTAACAAGTGACCTTTCCAACCATCCTTTGCGTCTGTAATAATTGTACTAGCTGCAATCTCTAAGCTTTGAAACATAGTCATAGCTCCACACTCATAAACGTCTGGTGGCATAGTCAACTTTGCCATGAGAAATAAAATTTGGAAATCTAACCACATAATTTCGGCTTCATGGTTATTTATTTTTGTTGTGCGATTAACAGACTCGAAAGCTGGAATAAAAACGCGCATGTACTTGTTTTCTAAAAAGAACCGTTCCATCACTGGGCTGTTTAGTAAATGCCTGATTTTGCCAAGTGTTTCTATTTGGTCAACTTCTGGATTATTCTGGTTTGGGTTGGATAGGTCAGTTTGTGCGGCTGCTGCTGAAAACTGGAAAGCTGTATCGTCTTTTTTTCTAAATACCTTCAGGAATCCCAAGTTTGCACCACAGGTTATAGCTAACCAAATAATATTAACTATATACTTATATCATTTTCTATATAAAATAATTATTAAACTATAAAAAATATATTAATGCCAAAACTAATATATAATTAAGTCTAAAATACAAGGAATTATTATGGAACGCCAGAATAATAGTCAAAATCCATCTGGAATATGGCAGGGAATATGGGCTGAATTATTTAGGCAAATGATTAACCAAATGACATTTAACAATTATGTAGGCGCATGGGAAACCTCCCTGATAATACAAGCTCAATTACCCCCAGATTGCAGAGAAGACGTAAAACCATTTTATCTTGAAACAAGCAAAATATTTAGCAAAGAAGTTGAAGGCTACAACAAAATGGCTGCATACCAAAACAAAATAAAACAAGTCAACAAAGAAGCCCCGCAAGCACTACGCAATTTAATGAGCCAAATCATATCAAGCTTATACGAGAGAAAATGGATAAATAGACCAGACTTTTCAGCACAACCAAAATATGAAAAGAAAGGACATCTTTAATCCTTTTTTGTCTCAGATATTTTTAACACTTCCAACCCGAAATCTGTTGCATCATAATAATACTGGTCAGTGCCTGGCTTAACACTTGGAACAATTAAGCTTCTAGCTTTACACCTCTTCAATATCTCCGCAAACTTTTGGTTTTCAGCCTTCTTAAACCAATCCCTATGCTGTGCACCCTTATCACGTAAAACAGTTAACAATTCTATGTCTGTACGTTCTAACCGTTTAAGCAAACGGTAGCTTTCACTGTCGACCATTGCATCTTCAATAAGCTGGTCCATTTCATCCACCAAAGCCATACGGTTTTCATCATAACGCTTGTAAATATCTAATGGCACCATGTCAAAATCAAAAGTGTCTTGCCAATTTTTTTTTCGGCGTGGCTGCCAACCACCAAAATTTTGTTGCCAATCAATAGCGTCATATTTTGCTTCACCCTTCACTGGAACAAAAATTTCATGCGTATATTTCTCTTGAAGTTGCTGAGTTAAAGCGTTAGGATTCCCCATGCTTGACATAAAAATTGCCACTTTAGTGCCGTAACAGTCCATAGCGCCTTTAAACAAATCCATTGCTGGTTCATGCTGGGTCTTAGCCTTATTACCATGTGCACCCCAATCGTCAGGCATAATGAAAGGCACACGGTTATGTAGACCATTCTTTGTGAGAAAACGTACAGGCACGCCATTTTTGATGTGATAAAGTATGTCAGCAAGGTTATAAACAAACGATTGCAAAACCAGATCCCAATCTTTAAGCACAGCATAAGCAAGCTTCATCTGCACAGTTGTTTTGCCAGTGCGGGGTTTACCCCAAATAACAATGTTCATCCAGCTGTCGCCTAAGATAGCATCCCACATGTCATGCACTACACGAGGCGCTTCCTTGTCTATTGTCAAGTCAACCATACCCTTACTTAACACTGTTATAGTTAAAAACATTGCCATAGAAACCACGAAAAACATCGTTTCCACTTATAGTTGTATAGATAGATATAATGCTGAAAAGAAAAAGATACAAGCCCCGATTCTTTCTCAACAATGATTACGGTCTATTTGTGAGAACAGACCGCAAGGCTAAAAAGCAACCAAACGATAACATAAACAGGTAAAAAACTTGAACAAAATAATCACGCCTTTTGAGTGCCGACAAATAATCAAAGGCATCCCCAGCAACCAACGACTACAACAATTCACCAGCCAAATGCAAACTCCAAAACCCTTCGACATTCACGACTGCCAAAAATTCTATGAAACCATGTACCTCTTAGCCCTGAGAACAGGCGAAACATGCGGAGTCAAAACATATAAAGACACAAACAAAAACACAGGACACACGCTAAAAGCAGAAACCACAATCTATCAACCTGACCCCACAATCAATGAAGAAATAGATAACCTAACCCGCCTAATCTACGCCAAACGCCTTAGAGAAGGAAACGAAAAACCCCCATCATACAAAGACATCTTAAGCATAAAAGAACCAATCGCTTTCTTTCATGTGCAAGTAGAAAAACGCAAAGACCTATTCGTAAGAAAAACCGCTATACCATTAAACATTGACCCTCTAGCCAAACCCGTCTTAAACTATATTTTAGAAAGACAAGACACACCGCCTATTTTTCCAATTAACCGGCAACAAGCCCTAAGGCTCGCGCACATAATCTTTGATGAATGCCAATACAAAATCAAAGCATACCGCCGAAATAAGCTAGACAGCAACAAGCAGCCAATCTTAAACGAAAAAGGCAAACCCGAACGCTACACTGTACCTAACGGAATTAAAACTTTTGGGGACCACGCAATAAGACACTCAAGCTTAGAAGAAAAAAAGAAGCTGGGCATACGTGGGCCATACTTGAAAGCGTTTGTTGGCTGGACTCCTAAGAGTGAAGAAACATTAGAAGAGACTTATGCAGGCGAAACCTACCGTTGTTATATGCCATTTTTGTTGATGCAGAAAACGCTTTAACTTTTTTCTGCCTAGTTGTATGTCTCTCTTTTTTGAAAAGATTTTTCAGCCAACCAAACATTCACTTCACCTCACAGTTCACCTATCCAATCATAATTTGTGGTTCAGTGTTAGGGTACAAATCTCCAAACTTATAATAATCATATGTTGCCTGACAAACACTAGCATAATGCCCCTCGCCGTCAATAAGCAAATATACCGTGCCTATTTTTACTTCAAAGAAAAAGTAATTACGAGTAACATCAACAACCTGCTTTTCTGCCACAACAAAAGAGTCGGTAGCCAACTTGCCAAATTGCTCGGCTGTAGCGTTAACAATTATTATGCCAACACCAAACAAAACTAAAATTGCTACAATAGCTATCCAAATTCGCGTATCCATCCACCAATGCCAAACGCCACCACGACATTCACCCAATCGATTTCGCCTCCTCGTTCTTTTGCTGTGTAATTGATGCTAATATTTCAGGCAAGTTAATACTGTCAACATGATAAAGATACTTCAACTTTTTAGCGTTATTAGAAACTGCAACAATAGAAACACCATGCTTCAAAGCAACCTCTTTAACTGGAACATCAGAACCTAAAAAATCCTCTACAGCTTTCCTAACTCTTTGGGATTTGCCTTGCCAAAACATTCTGTACTTATCCAACATTTGCACCTTTCCAGTTATACAGAATAAAAACTGTTGTGCCATTGCTAAACCAGAAATCGTAAGAAGGATTAGAATCTGCATAATGAGGCTCCCAAAAAATAGCAGGTTTAAACCAGTGACCATCATACTCAGTAGCGTAAAAACTCCAACACATCTTATTCAAGTCTAAAAAGTAAGTAGCTGAATCTATAGTTACCTGAGTTTGGTTTTCAGCAAAACTATCGTACGGCAAAGCCATATCGCCTGTAACATAACCAGCCATCCTAAGTTTTACATTGAACCCCTCGACAGAGTTATCCATGTAGTTAAAGGTCCAAATTGAAACTGCCACAGTTAAAATAATTGCCACTATAAATATCCTAAAAAACCAGCTATTGAACACCCATCTTATTACCAGACTCAAGCTTGTGTTGCCTCCTGTTTTTTTAATCCGCTTTTACTGCTATCATTTGAATGGCATTTCTTTTCTAACCACTGGCGATATTCCGTTTTGTCATAGTTTAAAGCGCCATGCTTGATTTTCTCTATTAGTTCGGGGTCGTGTACTTCCATTTCGTCTTTATCTGAATTGTAAGAGGCAACAGGGCAACCTGTGCGATGGCATTCTTTAGGGTTTTCAGCACTGTTTTCTGGATGGTTACAGCCATAACCGTTGTTTGTTTCACAATCTGTGAAGTGACCGCAGATTGTAGTTACAAGGTCAATATCCATACAAAGGTCAGATTTTTTCAAGTTCTTTTCTCCTATAATAGACTACACTTTTTTATTTTTGGGCATCGTGAGCATGTAGAGTATTTTCTCGCTAACTTGCCACAATCACATTTAATTTTCGGGTTAGGATTTTCAGGAGATACAGTCCAAATTACTTCGCTCATTTTTGTTCAGTTCCTTTTTCTGATAAAGAATAGCGTTCTTGAATCTCTGTACATTGCTCGTCAGTTATATCGCGCCAATTTGGATAACGAGTGAAGCATTCGCCTCTTACTTTACAAGACCCACAAGTGCAATGCCCTTTTTTCAATTTGTTTTCTCTCCTTTATGGTCTTTATTTTCGCAGTTTTTAGGTTCTGATAAAGAAGCACACAACTTAGTTTGCCCTTTAACTTGAGCAGCATCTTCAAGTTTCTGCCTTGTCTGAATTTCTTTAACCACTTCATCATTAAAAGGTACACCAACAGATATTTTGATTAATTCTTTTTCTGGTTCTTTAGTAGATTCACAATCTTCACAAAGTTGGTGCGACCAATCCCCACAACAGACACAGAACAAATCGCCGCACTCAATACACATAGCTAACTCGTTTGAAGGCAACAAGTCACCGCATTTTTCGCAGCTTACTTTTTCTGTTTGTTGACTCATGGTTTCACCTTTTGCTCTTTAGATTCGCAATTTTTAGGTTCTGATAAAGAAGAACACACAGTTAATCGGTCTAATTTACCCTGACAAACATTGATGGTGGACTGTAACACTGCAATCTCAAATTCTTTTGATTCATGTTTGCAAACTTGCTCTATTGTATGAAGAATTATGGGTATTGCTCCTTTGGTCATGTTTTCACCTTTTGCTTGAATTGTTTTAACGGTTCTCTTCCAATGTCCATGTAAACTAATCCACCCCAAGCACAACTCATAGTGATTAGCATAAACCACCTAAACCAAAAGTTGTGGAACAAACTAAAAGGTAAAGGTGCATCTGTTGGAGTAACACGCACAACATAGACAAGTGCAATAGCGATGAAACACCCCATTCCGATACTTGCTATTATAGCAACTAATAAAGCCGTTATTTTCATGATTTCACCTTTGGAGTTTGAGTTTTGTCTTTACCCCAACGCTTGACTTGCCCGACAAATTTAGTTAACTCGACAGGCATTTCAAGACGGGCATCTTTTGTGGCACTGTAGAATTTTTGCAGATATTGATTGTACTCTTTTTGATGTGACGCTTTTAAGTGGTTAGTCATTCCGCAACGAACAGTTCTGTAGCCGCATAGGGTGCACTCCATTAAGTCTGCCAAGTTTCTAAGCCTCCTCTCGTAATCCTAACTGCTTCATAGTAGGTAAAACCGTGTTATCCACTGATTTAGGGTCTTTTTTGAATAACTGGTACATGTTGATAAAGAAACGTACTGCTTGGGCTTGGCTGTCAAAATATTTCTTTTCGACTAAGGCATCCAAATATTTGCCCTGATCTTCTAACAGAGCTATGCTCAATCTATATGGGAATTGTTTTTTTCTCGGCATTACTTTACACCTTAATAGTGTTTAATAGTGTAAGTATTATTTAAGTTTTAGGTTTATGCGGTTCATTTTCGCAATTTTCAAGCGCATTACGTTTGTTAGTGTAGAATTTACCGTTACCTATTACACCGTGATTGTATGAGCCTGTTTCATCCACATCTATTTCGCTGAAAGCTGCTTGACAATTTGGGCAAGCTACGCCTTCGGCTAATTGGGTGAAAGTAGAATCAAAAAATGTTCCACACTCACCGCAAAGAACACGGCAACCAATTATGTCATTACCCCAGATGTAGAGTTGATGTTGTTTATTCATGGGCTTGCGTTCTCCTTAGCTTGTAACCACACGCCATACTTGTCTTTATGAGCAGCACAAAACACTGAAGGCCACTCTTTAGGCTCATTGCAATCTTTGAATAAGCAACATTTTTTGTCTGTGCTATAATATTCGTTTTCTGAGACTCCAGCAAAATCCCAAGGTACTTTTATTTGTGGTTCTTTTCGCGGGAAATTAATTTCATACTGCTTTTCTATATCGTCTAAGAGTTGCTTGTAAATGTAGGCTTCACCAGTTGCATAACGATCTAAAGCTTCTTCATGTTTTGCTTTTAACCAATCTTTGACTTCTCCTAAAGCTCGAGGGTTTCTAAGTAAAAACCACAATGGTGTACTATCTTCTTGAGGGCTCATGGCTGTTTCTCCTGTCCGTCATAGATTTGAATTAAACCATTTTTGTCAAGACTCCAATAAAACTTGTGCCTCTCAAGATGCTCAAGAAAAGGTTTTAGTTCATCGCTGAATTTGTCGTGAGCATCAACGTAAACTTTGCATTCATCAGCATCTTCTTTAACTAAAGTTACAGCTACCGAATACTTGAAAAAGCCCACTATAGTGGCTGTTATGCTTACAGCTTTCTTTAGCTTCATTTTGTTGGCTCCTTCTGGTCTTTAGAACTTTGGATTTGAACTACAATCGTTTTCTTTGCAACCTCTGGGTCAGTCATAACTTTGTGCATGACATAACGATGCACTACATCGCAAAGGTGCTCTATTTGGGATTCGTGTATCCATTTCTGTGTGCCTCTGCCGTTTCCAACTAAACACATAGTCTCATTTCTGACTCGTAGAACCATACAGCATGTGTCTTGCCAGCGTTCTTTAGGTACAACTTTATCGTTTATCTTAAACATTGGATTTTTCCTCTTTAGTATTTTTGAATTTAAGAGGACTCAATTAAGAGCCTCCAAGCATTTCCATCAAAATATTATTATAGACTGCATCGATTTCTTGAGTGGTTGCTGCAAAGATTTCAAGATGCTTGGCAATTTTGATCTTTAGGTTAGCATACATTTTTCCGCTCGTATCTCTTCTGATTAGTTCAAGCCCTTCCATGACTTTTAGTTTGTCTTTCACTCTTACTAGACCACCACCAGATGCAGTGTTTAAGAAAAGACCTTTCAGCATGACCTCACTATTTGTAGTTCCCTTACCTATTGCCTCGATGAACTTTAGCATTTTCTTCTGTTCATTATCTAACCCATTGATTGATGTTAAGATTATGTTCTTTGCTTCTTCTAGAAAATCCTTGTTCAATTTTTCAACTGGTGTAACTTCATAGCTTACTGTGCCCGTCATTCTCGGAATCCGCTTAACAACCTCGTCAACGATTTCTTGACGGTTTAGGGTAGGTATTTTCTGCAATATTATGCTAGTCATTTCATCCATGTCAATTTGAGGTTGTGAAGTTTTCAAATCCATAACTGCCCTGCCTATGCCGTCTAACTGTTTTTGTTGCTGGTCCACTTTTGCAAAGAAGTCTTTGCGTAGTTCAATTATGTCATGGGTTATTTTAGCGTAAAACTTGGTGTCTTCTGGATTGATTGCGTCATGGCCGTTAGAGCCTATTTGTTGCTGGATAGAAACAAGTTGTTCGGGGCGTTTGATTATGGAGATTTCGATTTCGCCTTTAGCGATACCTATGGCTGTTGCTTCATCTAGCCATGCGGGTTGAACGTAAACAAGCTTAGTCATTTCAGGGGTAGCCACATAGAAGTGTCCTTTCTTGAGCGTCATTATCTGTTCGGGTTTAGGCTTCTGTTTGTTAGGCAAAGCGATTTCGTCAAGGGTGTGTTCAACCTCATTGCGTTCACGCTGTAATCCAAGAATCCAAGTGCTAATCTGCTTTAGCGGTGTTTTGTCAACGCCTGCCATGTCTTGCGAGTCAATCCATATGTAGTTGCCGTTTGTTGCTCCTTGCCGAATAAAAGCTTCAGCCGCTAACTTGCAAGGGCTACCTCTGCCTTGTGGTAGAAACTTCCATGCTTCAGGAATAACTATTATTGTGTCTTTGAATTGAGTTAGAACTGTGTCAAGAACGCTTCGGATAACAAGGGCTTGGATTTCTTCGCTGAAACGTTCTAAATCCATGATGTTGATGCCATCGGTTAACTCTAAGGTTCTTGAGAAATTGGCGTATTGAAGCTGGGGCAAAATCATTTCAAAATAGGCTTGCAAAGTGACATAGACGCTGCGTGTTAATCCGCTGAGTCTTTCTTCACCTGACAGTTTCTTGTCAATGTTCGCTTTAACTTGCAGTAAATTGTCTGTGTTTTTGCAGACTTCGATAATCCATGAACGTTCAAACTTGAGTTTTTCTTTAAGTGTTGCTTCTAAGAGGCTTTGAACGTATTGCCAATCGCTTTTCTCTTTAAAGTAAGGCGGGATAACTGTTCCTTTGCTAAAGCCTGTTTCGCCAACTTTAGTCTTGAAAACTATGGCTCGTTTTCCACTTCTCTCGATTAATGCCTCTTCTGTGGTTGTTTTGCCGCTTAACTGTGTTATTCCAGTAGCGATTAGGTGAGACAGGTTTATGTTGACTTCTTGGCCTGTTTCCACTTCATACCCTAATTTAATCAATTTGTTTCTTCCTCCCATTCAAAAGTTACTGTGACAAGCTTCTTTTTTATCATATTTCTAATGTAAGAGTTCCATTCAGGAGTATGCTTATTTTTACCCATAGCTGTTTGTGGAACTATTGACATTAAGGTTAAACCTGGCTTTTTCTTGAAAGTTATTTTTGGCATTCTATTTTCGCTTCCTCTTCTTTTGGATTATTTCTAAGAACTGCTTTAAAGTCCTCATACCGTCTGCATTCACCTTGCTTAATGGTGGATACGCAAATGTCATAAGAGCTAGAACAACAGACAGGACAAGTCATGTAAGCCTTCAAAGATAAAGATGGCTTCTCAGAAACTATCCGAGCAAAATCTTCCTTAGATATTAACTCATACATTATTGCCCCTCCGATTTATTTGACGTATTTTTAAGAGCATCTTTGAATATTTCATCAAGCGGGATATTCTGCCCTTTGTTGGGGTTAGTTGCTTGATAGTCTGAAACTTCATCGTTATCTTTGCCATAGGTAAAAACCCAAGTTGACATCTTTAAAGATACCCAAGACGGATGACGCTCGATAACATCTGCAATAAACTCTATGCCTTTCTCTGTTAGATGTGGATTAACAAGTGGCTCTATTCTACAACCCCATTTTCCCCAAGTTGCTTGAGCAGTTAATCCAGTGTCTTCTAAGATACGGTTTGCAACCATGACAGCATAGTTAATGAAATCGTCTTCTTTTTTCAGGTGATCGTCAAAGACTGCGCTAATTTCAAAGACTCTGCCGACATCGGCGTAGTTAGCCCATCCCATTACTGTTTACCCTCCGATTGTTTTGAAGAAAATTTAAGAGCAGATTCATCAGTTTGGAAGTTAAGCATTACTTGTTGTCCATCCCATTCGCAATCGGGAGATAACAATGTGTGGTCAAAGTTAATTATCTCTAAGAGCAAGTCGGTATCACCTGGGGTTTTCTGTATGACTTGGCTTTTTTTACCACATTTCTTACAGAACCAATATACTACTATAAATTTTGTCATTGTTTGCCACTTCCCTCTTTAGTAACTATAAATTGAACTCCGTGAATAGTGCCATCTAAAATACTGTTGAAAAGCTTTTCATAATTATCTTGCGTGTATTTGCACTTCTTAATCAGTTTACCATTGTATCTTGAATCAACGGTTATGTACATGTCGCAAGCTGGGCAACGTGAGCATTTTTTACGGCCCTTGTATCTATCGCGGGAGCCGTTGGCTGTAGGAGTATTGCATTGTTTCGCTGCACACCGTAAGTAAATATTGAAAACTTTGGGTGTTATGCTTGTGTTTTCAACTCTTGAAAGAATCATAAGATTGTTCTGATTTTTCATTTACTTCCACTCCCCAGCTTCCCAAAACATTGCTGACACTTGTACTTATCAGCCACAACACCCTCAACAGCGTCTTTGCGTGGTAGGTGACGGCCACAGTTAGTTGAAAATGATTTGCCGTTTGCGTCTGTTTTGCCCTTGTGAAGCATTAGCAGGTACATGGCTTCTTCATTGCCTACGATTTTCTTTGGCATGTTAAACATTCTCCTTTAGATTAGGGATTGTTTCGATGCGTTCACGGACTGCTTGAAAAGAAGGCAAACTCATAGTATCTGCATCTCCATCTTAGTTTCAAAGCCTCTGCTTTCTAAGCATTCATTTAAACATTTGACTAATGTTTTGTTATAGTTTGGCTTAACATTAAATGAAGCAGTTTTCCTAATTTCTTCGCCCCATGTCTGAATGTAAGTGTAAATTTCTATTTCGGGTTTTGGTGTTTCTTCTAATGTAGGAAAAAAGTGGCGTTTGGGTTTTGGAGGAATTGTTATGGTGCAATAGTTTTCGCTCCAAGGTTTACGTTCAAATGTGTAGCTTGGAAAGTCTTTTACAACCTCGGCTAATGCAAGGTATATACTTGAATAATCCAGCACTATTGTTTTCAAGTTTCTAAGCCTCCTTTTTTACGACAAAGGTTTTATCGTCTGGAACTTCTATAATTAGTTTATCGCCTTCTTTGATGCCCAAGCATTTCACCACTTCTTTAGGAACAGTCATACGGATGCTTGAACCTATCATGCAGGCAGTTACTACAAATTGTATTGGCATTGTGCTCATTCACAGATTACCTCAATATAGCTTTAAGCTATATCTGCTTATCCTTCCTAATAAATATATCCTTAAGCTACATTAAAGTAACATTCAGGATATATGCTCTTAGATTTATCACAGATGAACTACTACGTTTTTTTCCCATTGGTTCTCTTGTTAACAAAATCGTCTAAACGTTCTTGCCCTAGCTTCTGCAACTCATGAAAATCCATATTTTGATTTATGCAAAAAAGTCTAATCTGGGCAATCATGTCTGCAAGGGCAATCTTTAATTCGGCATGGCAACCTGTTTTCCCGTAATAGGTTTCGTACACTAAGCCTTTCTGAACATCTCCATACTGATAACCGAGAATCGCCAATCTATAAAAAGGGTCATTGTTTGGCGAGTTTGCTTGAATGCGGCTATAAATTTGCTCAAATGTTCGGGGTCTTTCACTCACGGTTTTTCACTCTTCGTTTGTTGTGCAATGAAGTCCTGTTTTGCATGTTTGTAACCGTGAACCATAGCTTCAATATAGAGAAGCCTACAACAAGCCATGCTAACAGTTGTTTTGTTTTCTTCTTCAGTGTAGTTTTTAAGCAGTGTTTCTATAAACTGCCAATGTTTTTCGGCTTCTTCTCTAAATTCTTGAGTCATTTGTTCTCTACCTTCTCCGAATTGAATAACGCTTTTTTAGGCTTAGGGCCAAACTTTCTAATTCTTGTTTTGTCTCGGCGCAGCTTTGCATATTCACGGTTAAGCTGTTTTCGCAAAGCATCTTTCTCAGGAGTCCACTCGCTCACTTTATAATCTCTCCATACTTAGCGTTAATATGAGCTTTCCAATGGTTGAAAAATCGGCATGGTGCATGGCATTTAATTTCAATATTTTTATTTGGTTCTGTCTCGCTCGGTGTCCAATAGCCTTCTCTTTTTGGGCAAGACATACAAGGGGAACATTCATTTAAAGCACTTTTCATATGAACA
>Ga0172381_10004246_pt1 | contig 14858 bp, 16 predicted proteins | sample Leawel6488metaG_FD_119754 | JGI IMG/M metagenome (GOLD analysis project Ga0172381, IMG submission 119754) | Leachate microbial communities from a municipal landfill in Southern Ontario, Canada - Leachate well 64-88 metaG | ecosystem: Engineered > Solid waste > Landfill > Unclassified | place...
GACCTACTGGAGGTGCTGGAGTAGCTTTTCCTGCTTGAATTTGTAGTTTTACGATTGCTTTTACTTTCTTAGCCATAAATATATTTACATCTTTTTAATCTGAAGAGAATCTAATTCAACTGGTGTGTCTCTTCCGAACATATTAACTAACACTTTAACTTTTCCTCTTTCTTTATCAACATCTGAAACCTTTCCTTCAAAATCTTTGAAAGGACCATCATTAATTTTAACTAGGTCTCCTTCGACGAATTCAATCTTGTATTCAGGTTCATCAGCATTAATCTTTTCTTTCAAAGAAATAACTTCTTTCTCTGAAACTGGAATTGGTACAGTTCCTGCTCCAATAAATCCAGTAACATTAGGAGTATTTCTAACAACATACCATGAATCATCAGTAACAATCATTTCAACCATTACATATCCAGGATAAATCTTTTCTTCAATTACTTCCCTCTTACCATTTTTAATCTTAATCTTTTTTTCTCTAGGAACGATAACATTGAAGATTTTATCTTCCATTCCTAAGGATTCAATTCTTTGTTTTAAATTCTTAGCAACAGCATCTTCATACCCAGAATAAGTATGGATAACGAACCATTGTCTTTTTTGATCGATGTTTTGTTTTGCCATATTAAATTATCTTAATAAAGATTTTTTGAATTAAGATATAATCAAGTAATCCTAAAAAGACTGCTATTGCGGCTGAACTTGCTAAAACGATTAGAACATATCTTAAAGTCTCCTGCCTGTTTGGCCAGTTAACTTTTTTCATTTCAATTCTAACTTCTTTTATAAAGCTTGTAATTTTAGAAATCATATAAATTTGAACTTAAGCTATGTTATCAATACTAAAACAAAATCTACCTAGATGTCAAGATTTTCTACTTTTTTAGCATGAGTTTGAATAAACTTTCTTCTTGATTCTACTTCTGCTCCCATTAAAACATCAAAGATTCTATCAGCCTCACCAGCATCATCAATATCTACTTTAAGTAATACTCTATTGTCTGGATTCATAGTAGTTTCCCATAATTGTGCTGGATTCATTTCTCCAAGACCCTTATATCTTTGAATATTTAATCCTTTAATATCCTCTCCCCAACTCTTCAAAATTTTCTCTTTTTGAGCATCAGAGTAAGCATATTCCATCTTAGCACCAGATTTAAGTTTATATAAAGGTGGTTGAGCGATATATAAATATCCTCTTTCAATTAAAGGTCTAAAATATCTAAAGAATAAAGTTAATAATAAAGTTCTAATGTGGTTTCCATCAGAATCCGCATCACACATGATGATAATTCTTTGATAACGAGCTCTATCAGCATCAAAATCTTGTCCAATTGATGTTCCTAAAGCAATAATGAGATGCTTAATTTCTTGAGAACCTAGAATTCTATCTAATCTAGCTCTTTCCACATTAAGAATCTTACCTTTTAAAGGTAAAATAGCTTGAAATCTTCTATTTCTACCCATTTTTGCTGAACCTCCAGCAGATTCTCCCTCTACAATATATAATTCAGATTCTTCAGGACTTTTTGAGGAACAATCAGCTAATTTTCCAGGTAAAGCCATTCCATCTAAAACTCCTTTACGGATAACAGTATCTCTAGCTAGTCTAGCAGCTTTTCTAGCTTTAGCCGCTAAGAAACATTTTTCAATAATAGCCTTAGAATCAACAGAACTTCTTTCTAGATAGTCAGTTAAAAATTCCCCAACAACTGATTCTACGGCATTTTTAGCCTCAGGATTACCTAATTTAGCTTTAGTCTGTCCTTCAAATTGAGGATCACTAAGTTTAATAGAAATAACAGCAGTTAATCCTTCTCTAATATCTTGCCCTTTTAAATTTTCTTCTGATTCTTTCAAATATCCATTCTTTCTGGCATAGTCATTAATAACTCTAGTCATAGCTGTTCTAAATCCAGTTGAATGAGTTCCTCCTTCTGGAGTATTAATATTATTAGCAAAACTTTCTTCAGCTTCTTCAAATTCATCAGTATATTTAAAAGCAGCTTCAACAAGAAGATTATCTTTTTTACTACTACAATAAAAAGTATTTTCGTTAACTGCTTTAAATCCCCTGGTTAAATAATTAACATATGATTTAACTCCTCCTTCAAAATAGAAAGTATAATCTTTCTCTTTTCCTTTTTCTCTCTTATCACTCAAAGTAACTTTAGCTCCTTTAGTTAAATAAGATTGTTGTCTTAAATGTTTTAGAATCTTTTTATAATTAAATTCCATTTCAGAAAAAATAGTAGGATCAGGAGAAAAAATAACAGTAGTTCCTCTTCCTTTAACTTTTCCTTCCTTTTTTAATTTAGTCTGAGGTATTCCTCTAGAATATTCTTGAGAATATAATTCTCCATCTCTTTTAACTTCAACCCTAACATAAGTAGATAAAGCGTTAACAACAGAAACTCCCACTCCATGTAGTCCTCCAGAAACTTTATAGGCGTCTCCTCCAAATTTACCTCCAGCATGTAGTGTTGTCATAACAGTTTCTAAAGCAGATTTTCCAGTTTGTTTATGGGTATCAACAGGAATACCTCTCCCATTATCAGCACAAGAAACCTTATTATCAGGAAGTAGTTCAATCTTAATAGTATCAGCAAATCCTCCCATACATTCATCAATTGAGTTATCTAAAACCTCCCAAACTAAATGATGTAATCCTTCAGTTCCTGTAGAACCAATATACATACCAGGTCTTTTTCTAACTGGATCTAACCCTTCTAAAACAAAAATGTCTTTAGAAGTATATTCTTCTTTTTTAGTTTTTTCAGCCACTACTGGCTCTGTTTTTTTAGTAGCCATATATTATCTTCTTACTTGCCAATTAGGATTAATTTCTAATGCTTTAATAATTTTTAGTTGAATTTTATCAATCTCTTCAGACTTTAATGTTTTTTCACTAGATTGATAAATAATATGAAAAGCTAAACTCTTCATTTCTTCTTCTAAATTATTTCCTTCATAAATATCAAATAAATCAACATCTCTAACAATTTCTCCTCCTACAACATTGATAATATTTAAAATTTCAACAACTTTAACTCTATTAGGAACAATAATTGATAAATCTCTAACAGCTTCAGGATAAGAAGAAATTTCTTGATATTGATGTTCTTCTTGGGTCAATTCTTTAATCTTTTCAAAATCTAAATCAAAAATAGCTACTTTTCCTTTAATTTTCATTAGTCCTAAAATATCTTCATTAATTTCTCCTAAGAAACCAATTTCTTTTCCATCAATTTTAATTTCTGTGATTCTTCCTTTATGCCAGATATTACTATTTCTATTTTCTGTAGTTGCTTGATAATCATCATAATAGATATTAGTTAAACCAATTCCATTTAATAGAAAATCAACAGCTCCCTTTAATTCATAGAAAGAATCTTTTTTTAATCTCATCGCTCCAACTAAATTTCTTCTTTCTTCAACTCCTTGCCCTTTAGTTTTAAAAACTTTTCCAATTTCAAAGATTTCAATATTATCAAAACTAGCTTGGTTCTTTTGAATAACCTTTAAAATATTAGGAATCAAAGAAGGTCTCATATACTTATAATCAATACTCATTGGATTTTCTAATTCAACCAATTCATTTCTGTAAGAAAACATTTCTTTATCTTTCTCTCCAATGAAAGAATAAGTATAGACTTCAGTAAGTCCAACAGATTTTAAAGTATCTTGAATTCTTCCTTCCCAAAAAAGATCTTCATTTCTTTTTGGTGAGAATAGAATAGCTTCAGGAAAAGTAGATTCAATTTTATCATAGCCATTAATTCTTCCTAATTCTTCAATTAAATCTTCTTCTATTTCTACATCCATTCTAAAATAAGGAACTTTAACAATAAGAGACTTCCCTTTTCCTTTTATTTCGAAACCTAAAGTTCCTAAAATTTCTTTAGCTTTTTTCTCGTCTAAAGAAATTCCTAAAACTCTTTTAACTTTTTTCAAACTTAATTTAATTTCTTTAATTTTATTTTCACTAGAATTAATATCAATCAATCCTTTATCAACTTTCCCTCCAGCTATTTCTAAAACTAATTTAGCTGCTCTATTAATGGCCTTTTCAGTTAATCCTGTAGAAATATTATGTTCAAATCTTAAAGAAGCATCAGTTCTTAAATTAATAGTTCTTGAAGATTTTCTAATCATTTTTTGATCAAAATTAGCAGATTCAAGCACAATATTAACTGTTTTTTCATCAATTTTAGCCTTAATTCCTCCTTTTATACCAGCTATAGCTAAAACAGCTTCTTTATCAGAAATAACTAAAACATCTTTATTTAAAATAATGTTTTCATTATCTAATGTAGTAATCTTCTCCCCTTCTTTAGCTTTTCTAACAATAATTCCCTCAGATAATTTGTCGTAATCAAAAACATGTAAAGGTTGTCCAGTTTCTAACATTATATAGTTAGTAATATCTACAATACTATTAATTGGTCTTAACCCACAAGAAATTAAAGCATCTTTAATATACTTTGGAGATTGTCCGATTTTAATCCCTTTAATAACTCTTATAGTATATCTTTTACAAAGTTTTTTTTCTTTAACTTCAACAGTTAAAGAACCTTTAATATCTTTTCCTAATTCTTTTACAGAAAAATCAATATCTTTTAATGTTAACCCACTGACAACAGCACATTCTCTAGCCATTCCTATATGAGAAAAACAATCTGGGGCTCTATTAGGTAAAACATCAATATCAAAAACTGAGTCAGAACCAACCTGTTCTAATCCTTCAACTTCAAAACTATGTTTCATTATTAATTGTTTTAAATCTTCCGGTTTAGGAAGTTTAGATGAAACAAATGATTGTAATAAATTATAGGAAAATTTCATATATTAAAATTGTTTTAAAAACTTTAAATCTCCTGAATTAAAATATCTAATATCATTAATCTTATATCTCATTAAAGCTAACCTATCTATTCCAACTCCAAAAGCAAATCCTTGATATATTTTAGGATCTATTCCTCCTTCTTTTAAAACCTTAGGATGAACCATTCCAGCTCCCATTAATTCAATCCAACCTGTTTTTTGACAAGTTGAACATCCTTTTCCTCCACAATTAATACAAAACATATCAATTTCAAAAGAAGGTTCAGTAAATGGGAAAAATGAAGGTCTTAATCTAACTTTAACATCTTTACCAAAAAATTTACTTAAAAACTCTTCAATAATTCCTTTAAAGTTAGCTACAGATATATCCTTACCAATCATTAGCCCTTCAACTTGATTAAAATCAAATTCATGACAAGCATCAGTAGCTTCATGTCTAAAAACTTTACCAGGAGCAATAATTCTTAAAGGAGCCTTGTTCTCTTTCATATATCTAATTTGAACTGGTGAAGTGTGAGTTCTTAATAACATTCCATTTTTTAACCAAAAAGTATCCCACATATCTCTAGCTGGATGATCTTTAGGAATATTTAAAGCATCAAAGTTATAATATTCAGTTTCAACTAAAGGTCCTTCTACTACAGAAAATCCCATTCCAGTAAAAATCTCTTCAATCTTTCTTTTAGTTATAGTAATAGGATGAAGGTTCCCTACTTTAGGTTTGTTTCCAGGAATAGAAATATCTAACCACTCATTCTTTTCTTTAACCTCTCTAACTTTATTCTTAATTTGAGCTTCTTTAATTTCAAGTTCTTCAGATATCTCTTTTTTTAAATCGTTAATTTTCTTTCCAAGTTTAACTTTTTGATCAGCAGAAAAATCTTTCAAAGAACTCAAAGAACGACTAAGTTCTCCGTCTTTTCCTAAATATTTTTTTTGTAATTCTTTTAGAAAATCAAGGGTATCAGAACCATCAATATCCTTCTTAAATTTTTCAATTAAGGTATCTAATTCGTTCATAATTTCTTTCTTTATAGATATATTTTAACCTAAATAAAACATTAAAGCAAACAATTAATTTAGGAAAATAAAACAATATTTCTACTACTATAAAGACTCTTTATATTTTTATTTATCAAATAAAAAACAAGGAAAATCCTTGTTAAATATTGGCGGGGACGACCGGATCCGAACCGGCAACCTTTTCCGTGACAGGGAAATGCTCTAACCAATTGAGCTACGCCCCCCAAAACTTAATCTACTTAACTAACCGGTGCCGATGGAAAGAATTGAACTTTCGACCTTAGCCTTATGAAGACTCTGCTCTAACCACTGAGCTACATCGGCTAACAAAACCATATCTGTGTTGCGGAGACAGGAATTGCACCTGTGACTTGAGGTTATGGGCCTCACGAGATACTACTTCTCTACTCCGCGGCAATGTTTACTATTATAACTGAGAGTATAAAAAAATCAAGGGGATTAGTTTTTTTAGAATAATTGTAATTCACTAAGAGATTTTTCGTAGATAGCTAAAGTTTTTTTAGCTTCATCTAAATTAATTTTATAGTCTGGGTCAGAAACAATATTATTTCTAATTTGTCTAATAGTAATTAAAGTATCTATATTTGATAAAATATCAGAACCAACTTTTTTAATTTTTTCTTCAATTCTTTCTTGACCATATCCCATTTTAGTCAAAGTTTCTTCAAGTAAAGAGTCTGCTTCTAAAATAGCTAATTTAAATTCTGGTTCTCTCCCTGTATCAACTCTTTGATTGATAGCATTCCATCTTCTATTCCCAGAAGAAACCTTTTTTCCACCTTTAGCATTATTAAAGTCTTTCCATTTCCAATAATAACCACGATTAAAATATGAAGCTTCAAAGATTCCTCTATAAATCAACCAGATAAAAAACAAAATGGTCGTAACTGAAAGAACTTGAAGAATAATAACCCACCAGGGAAAAGTTGGCTGAATAATAAAATCCAAAATAGCTTTTATTTTTCCTAAAAAACTCTGTTCAGAAAGAGTAGCTAAAAATAATAAAACCTTTCCGACTATAGTTAAATCTGTCTCAGGTAGCATATATTATATTTTAATACAGATTAGCAATATTTAAAATCTTTTTATCTTCAAAAGCCTTTCCAATAATTTGTAATCCAACAGGAAGACCCTTTATTTCTCCACAAGGAACAGAAACTGCAGGTAATCCAGCCAAATTAATTGAGGTAGTGTAAACATCAGATAAGTACATAGATAAAACATCTGAAACCTTGTCCCCTATTTTAAAAGCAGTAAAAGGAGAAACTGGAGTCATTAAACAATCTACTTTATCAAAAGCTTTTACAAAATCTTCAACAATTCTAGTTCTAACTTTTAGGGCTTTCTTATAGTAAGCATCATAATATCCTGAAGATAAAGAATAAGTTCCTAACATAATTCTTCTTCTAACTTCTTTTCCAAATCCTTCTCCTTTAGAATTCATGTAGGTATCTAAAAGGTTTTCTCCTTCTTTTCTTACCCCATATCTAATCCCATCAAATCTAGCTAAATTAGTACTAGCTTCTGAAGTTGAAAGAATATAGTAAATAGGTAAAGCATATTTAGTAAATGGAAGACTTACTTTAATAATTTCAGCTCCCATGTCTTCATATTTTTTAATAGCTGTTCTAACAACTATTTCAACTTCTGGATCAATTCCTTCTACAAAATATTCTTTAGGAATGCCAATTTTTAATCCCTTAATATTTAATTTTTCATCTTTCTCTTCTAAATTAACACTTGAAGAATCTAAAAAATCTATTCCGGAAATTGTTTCAAAAATTATTTTTAAATCTTCTGCAGAATTAGCTAATGGTCCAATTTGATCTAAAGAAGAAGAGAAAGCCATTAGCCCATATCTAGAAACAGAACCATAGGTTGGTTTAAATCCATAGACTCCACAAAAAGAAGCTGGTTGTCTAATAGATCCTCCAGTATCAGAACCTAAAGAAGCACAACATAGGTTAGCAGCTACAGCTGCCGCAGAACCTCCTGAAGACCCTCCAGGAACTCTTTCTATATCTTTTGGGTTCTTAGTAATCCCAAAAGCTGAATTCTCTGTAGAAGAACCCATAGCAAATTCATCTAGATTAGTTTTTCCTAAGAAAATAGCTCCTGATTGTTTTAGCCTTCTAATAACTGTTGCATCATATGGAGCTACATAATTTTCTAAAATTTTAGAACCTGAAGTACATTTATAGTCTTTAATTAAAATATTGTCTTTAATAGCTAAAGGAATTCCTTCAAGAATTCCAATCTCTTCTCCTTTAGATATTTTCTCATCAACTTTTTTAGCTTGTTCTAAAGCTAACTCTTCAGTTAAAGAAAGATAACAAAAATATTTAGAATCTTCTTTTTTAATTTTTTTAATATATTCTTTAACTAAATCTTCACAAGAATATTCTTTATTCTTTAAAGATTGATGTATTTGTTTAATAGTTAACTCTTTTAATTCCATATTAATTTAATATTGTTTTTACTTTAACAAAACCATCTTCCTTGTCTGGAGCAACTTCAATTAATTTATCAATAACTTCTTGAGGTTGACTAGCTCTAATATCTTCTCTCATTACATTCTTAATATCGTGAACATAACTTAAAGGTTCTACTCCTTTAACATCAACTTCATTAAGTATATCAATATAGTCAACAATAGAAGAAAGGTCCTTAGAAAAACCTTCTATTTCTTCTTCTTTTAATTTAAGTCTTGCTAGTTTAGCAATTCTTTCAATTTCTTTTTTATCAATCATTGTAATTAAAATTATCTTCTTGGAGCTTCTAAGTTTTTAGTTTCAACTAAAATTTCAGAAAGTTCATCTAAACTCTCTAAAGTTAATCCAGCTCCTCTAACAACAGCAGTTAAAGGATCTTCAATAATCCTAGTAGGCATTTTAGTTTCTCTAGCAACTAGAGTATCTAGTCCCTTTAATAGCCCTCCTCCTCCAGCAAAATAAATTCCTGAAGCCATAATATCAGCTAATAATTCAGGAGGTGTTTCTTCAATTGTTGCTTTAATTTCTTTAACAATAGTATTAATAGATTTACTTAAAGCTCTTCTAATATCAGTTTCAGAAACCATAATTTCTTCAGGTAGGCCAGTAATTAAATTTCTTCCTCTCATTGGCATTTGTCTTTCTACTTCATCAAATTTTCTTCTTTTATCTTTTTTAAGTTCTTCTTTTTCATCAAAAGCAGAACCAATACCAATTTTAATTGTTTCAGCTGTTCTTTCTCCAATTAAAAGTTTAAATTCTTCTTGAGCAAACATAATTATATCTTGATTAAGTTTATCTCCAGCAATTTTTAAAGATTTAGCTTTAACAATTCCTCCAAGAGATATAACAGCAATATCTGTAGTTCCTCCTCCAATATCTACGATAAAGATTCCTCCTGCTTCTTGAACAGGAAGTCTAGAACCAATAGCTGCTGCCATAGGTTGTTCAATTAGAATCACTTCCCTAGCTCCAGCATTTCTTCCAGCATCACAAACAGATTTTCTTTCTACTTCAGTTAAACCATAAGGAATACCAATAATAACTCTTGGTCTAGGAGTTAAAAAAAACTTTCTTTTTTTTGATTTCTCAATAAAATACCTAAGCATTTCTTCGGTCGCTTCAAAGTCAGAAACAACTCCAGAAATTAAAGGTCTTGTAGCTACAATATATGATGGTGTTCTCCCAACCATCTTTTTAGCTTCATTTCCAATAGCTAAAACTCTTCCTGTTTTTTCATTAATAGCTACTACAGAAGGCTCCGAGAGAATAATCCCTTGTCCTTTCACATAAACTAAAGAATTAGCTGTCCCTAAATCAATAGCTAAATCTGTGGAAAAATATGTAAAAATTTTATCTAAAAGTTTATTCATGTCATTAAACAATACATCAATCTTAGCTGAAATGTTAATTTCTTTCAAGAAGAGAAATGATTATTAAGATAATTGATAATTCTTTACTTTTTACGTTGAAAATAATTTTTCAAAAAAAATATATTATAAACCTAATTTTTAGTAAAAAAGAAGATCCAGATATTAATCTGAATCTCTTAATGTTTATAGACTGTTTTTTAAAAAAAATCATTCATTTGTCCAAAAACGGTTAATTTCTTCTAATATTTCAGCTTTTCTTCCTTCGATTAAAATCATTAATCCGGATTCAGAAGAACATCTTCTAGAATATAGGATTAACTCTTCTTTGTTACAAATATTTTTTAAGAGTTCAGACAATCTTTCTTTAATGATGATCTTTTTATAATCTTCATGACCAAATCCTTCATAAAATGAAATAATTTGATTTATATCATAAACCCTAGAAAGTTTCTCTTTAAATATTTTAGTTCTCTCTTTCTCCTCCTTTCTTTGTCTAAGGGTTTTTTTAAGACTCCTCATATTAATTCTCCTTTCTCTTCAATTTTTATTTTACTCAACTTAAAAAATATAAGTAATTGCTGATTTGTTTTTACTACTATTAGAATAATTGTCAACTGTTTAAGCCTATAATAATCAATGACTAAAAAAAAGTCATATTAATATATGACTTTTATTTTTTAGTTATTGAGGAAATAATGCTTCTTTAAGCGAAATATTTCCTGTTGTCCAATTTTGTAATGTCCAGTTTAAAATAGAACCCTCAACGTCAACAGCTTTATCAATTACTACATTTTGATCTGGTAACAAAAATATCTTACGAAATTCTTCAGAATGAGCTTGTGCTCCTTTAATTGTAGTAGAACCTTCAGTACTATATATCTTACTTTTGAGACGAATTACTTTAGGTTGATTAATTTGTAGTATTTGACCAGGTATTGGCTGCTCTTCAAAAAGAACTACATGAAATGTTCCTATAGGTAATCTAATAATGCAGATAATATCTGCTGGTCCTGCCCGATAAGTACCATCATTATTCTCCGATAACATTGTATTCCCTCCTTTTAATTTTAAAATCGAATTAACTAAGAACATCAATTCGCTGATTGATTTATAATTCAAAGTTAATATCTTGTCAACTATTTAAAACTAATTTCAGCTCCGATGACTAGAGGATGTTAGAACCTATTTTTAATTATATTAAAATATATTATTCTAATCTTCACTAGTAATAGCTTTAATTGAAAAAGATAATATATATAATATTAAAATTATTTAAAATGGGATATCGAATTATCGATATCCCTGTTTTTTTACGACCAATATTAGTCGTGATGATGTTTAGACTCGTTGGTAGTTATATCATACGAGTCGTGAGAATGGCCTTTTGGGGAATCACTGGGTCCATATACATGAATCTGCCCATTATCCCGTTGTTCTATAGTTCCACCTTCACTTGTCGGATGACGATATTTGCCAGATGTATCCATAATATCATCTGTCAATGAGCGCCGTCCTTCTCTTGAATTTTCGTATCTTCCATCCCATGTCATAAAAATACCTCCTTTCTTTATTTTAAATTCAAATTAAATCAAAAAGAATCAATTAACTTATTTATTTATAAAAAAAATTATAGTAATTGTCAATACTTGCTCCAATGACTAGAAGATGTTAGAACCTGTTCTTAATTAAAAAGAAACCTATATTAATAAACATAGGAATAGAACATCTTAAAGAAATCTATATAAGTTTCTGAATCTCAGAAGTAATTTTTTTAATCTTAACTAATTCTGATTTTTCTTTAGTTCTTACTTTTAATTCAACAGAATTCTTATCTAAAGTTTTTTCAGAAATAACTATTCTAAAAGGAATTCCAATTAAATCAGAATCAGAAAATCTTTCTCCTGCCCCTAAATCAAATCTGTCATCATATAAAACACTAATTCCTAATTTATCTAAATCAGAATAAAGTTTTTCAGAAACTTTTTCAATCTCCTTATTTTTTTTCTCATCTTTACTAAGAATAGAAATTAAATGAGTTTTAAATGGAGCCACTTCAATAGGCCAAACCAATCCTTTGTCATCAATATTTAATTCAGCTATAGAAGCCATTAGTCTAGAAATTCCAATTCCATAGCAACCCATAATAGTATTTTTCTTTTCTCCATTCTCATCAGTAAAAGAAATATTCATTGGTTTACTATATTTAGTTCCAAGATTAAAGATATGTCCTAATTCAATAGAACTTTTAACTTCTAGTTGAGCTGAACAATCAGGACAAACTTTAATTTCTCCAGATTTTTCAATATTAGAACCAAATCCACAAGAAGGACAGATAAAAATTTTATCTTCTCCTACTTTAGAAGCAACCATAAACTCATGAGATAAATCTCCTCCAATTGAACCTGAATCAGCTTGAACACAGTAAACTTCAAGCCCACATCTTTTAAAAATATTAAAGTAAGCTACTTTAACTTTTTCGTAAAAATTTCTTAAATCATTTTCATCTTTATGAAAACTATATAAGTCTTTCATTAAAAATTCTCTTCCTCTTAATAATCCTCCAGTCGCTCTCATTTCATTTCTAAATTTGTTCTGAATTTGAAAAATAGAAAAAGGTAAATCTTTATAAGAAGAAACTCTATTTCTAACAACATCAGAAATTTCATCCTCATGAGTTGGAGCTAAAGCTAATTCTTTATTATGTCTATCTTTGAATTTAAACAAAGGAGGATCATAGGAATCCCATCTTCCACTTTCAATCCAAAGAGATTTTTTTTGTAAAGCAGGTAAAAGAATTTCTTGCCCTCCCACTTTTTCAATTTCTTCTCTAACAATCCTCTCAATATTTTTCAAAACTTTTAAACCTAATGGTAAATATCTATAAACACCACTAATAGATTGCTCAATAAAATCAGCCTTAGAAAGATAAATATAATTCAAAGCTTCATTGTCTTGAGAAATATTTTTTTTAGTTTTTGTAAAAAGTTTTGATTGTCTCATATGTATCAAGTTTAACTGAAACACTAGTTTCTTTCAAGAAGAGAAATGCTTCTTTTAATTAAATATATTTAAAACAAAGCAACAATATCCTTAAACATTATTACAAAGAACATTCCAATTAGTAATAAAAAGAAAACAGCTGTAATTCCTTGCTCTATCTTTTCTTTAATCGGTCCTCCTTTAATCTTTTCAATTAAAAGGAAAAATAATCTTCCTCCATCTAAAGATGGAATTGGCAAAAGATTAAATAAAGCTAGATAAATAGCAATCATAGCAATAAATTGCAAGAAATAGTTTAAACCAAAACTAGCTGCTTCATTCATCATTCTAACAACTCCAATTGGGCCAACTACAGAAACATTAGAAGATTCTTTTTTAAAAGCACTAGAGATAACATAACCCCATCCTTTAATAATCTCTATTGGAGTTTCTATAGAAGCCTTAATTCCATATAAGGGAGCTTGCCAAAGAGGATATTTAACAATAGCTGTTCTAATTAACCCAACTCCTACAGAACCTTCGTTCTCAGGATATTCAACTCTTGGAGTTACAGTTTTTTCTAAATTCTCATCTCCCCTCTTAATTCCTAAAGTAATTTCATTTCCTTTATTATTAAGAATAAACTCTTGAACTTCAGAAACTTTATTAACTTCAATAGTTTCACTATTATAGGTTAAAGAATAAACAGTATCTCCAATCATAATTTCAGAATCTTCAGCAGGAGATCCTGGAGCTATTCCAGTAATTTGAACTTTAGGATTATTAAATCCTTCCATATTATCAGAAATATTCTGATCAACTCCTACAGCAAAAATAATAGTATAAATTAAAAAAGCTATTAACCAAAAAGCAAAAACTCCAGCAAAAAGAATAATAGCTCTTTGCCAAATGGGTTTAGAATTAAAACTTCCCTCTTCTTGAGTTCTGCTGTCTTGTCCAAATATTCTAACAAAAGCTCCAAAAGGAAGAAGGTTAATTGAATATAAAGTCTCCCCTATCTTCTTTCCATAAATTTTTGGAGGTAAAAATATTCCAAACTCCTCAACCTTAACTCCAAACTTTCTAGCTGCTAAGAAATGTCCAGTTTCGTGAATAACAAGTAAACCAATAAAAGATATAAATATTAGAAGATATGTCATAATTTTATTTCTTCTATTTTATTTTCTCCTAAAACTTTAATTTTGTTTGAATATTCATCAACTAGTTTTTGAAGATCATCTTTTGATTTAAACTTATCATCTTCAGAAACTTCTCCTCTCTTGAAAGCATCTTGAATTTCTGTTTGGATTTTTTCTCTAAAATGTCTAATAGTATTTCTAGCAGCTTCTTCTTTTGTAGCCACTAACTTCATTAATTGTTTCCTATATTCGTCAGATAAGGGTGGTAAAGAAATTCTAATTGAATTTTTATCAATAATGGGATTAATTCCTAAATCTGAAGTACTAATAGCTCTTTCAATTAGTTGAAGATATGAATGATCCCAAGGCTGAATTAATAATTGTCTAGCGTCTGAAGCTATAACATTAGCAACCTGTTTAATGGCCATTTTCTCTCCATAGACTTCTATTTTAATGTCTTCAACTAAAGAAGGATTTGCTCTTCCAGCTCTAACCTTCATTAGCTCTTCTTTTAAGAAATCTAAAGTTTTATCTAAATCTGGCCTCGATTTATCAATGATTTGTTTATACATAATATTTAAATTTTAATTAATAATATCTCTAAAGCTAACCTAAGATTAACATTTGTTGAAGAAATTAAAAAGTAAGTATTTTGAATTTCTTTAGCTATATTATTAATCCTTTCTAAGGAAATTCCTTCAATATATTTCTCTAAAATAATATTCTTTCCTAGAATCCCTTCCTTAGAAAGAAGAAGATAATGGAAAAAAGACAACCAGAGGTTAAAGACTTCAGTTAAATCATCTCTCTTAGATAATTCTTCAGCATATTTAAATCTCACAGCAAAATTTTCATTTTTAAAAACAATATTCATAAATCTCTCCATCTCATCTTCCCTTTTTTTTAAACTATCTAAAGATTCTAAAAAATTGATTACTAATCCAGGTTTTCCAAAAGCAGAAAAATATATTTTATCAATC
>Ga0172381_10004247_pt1 | contig 14856 bp, 25 predicted proteins | sample Leawel6488metaG_FD_119754 | JGI IMG/M metagenome (GOLD analysis project Ga0172381, IMG submission 119754) | Leachate microbial communities from a municipal landfill in Southern Ontario, Canada - Leachate well 64-88 metaG | ecosystem: Engineered > Solid waste > Landfill > Unclassified | place...
GTTGCATTTTCAACGCAATTCTGAAGAGTAAGCTGTTCCGGATTGGTAGGGTCGTAGGACACATCGGATAATGTAATGGTTCCACCGTCTGCGGAAGCGAACTCGAAAATGTCGATGTCTACACCAAACTCCGAAACATCAACTGTCTTACGAGTGATGCCGGATAATGAGTATTTGCCGGCACCGAGAATCTTCGATGTCGCACCTAAAGTAACCTTCATAAACGCGCCAGATAATGTAGTGGCTCGATCTCCCATAATTTAATTCCTCCTTGTTATTTCGGGAATTAAAAAAGCCCCGAAAGTATTGATTAGTTTTTCTGTAACTAAAATACTTGACGGGGCTTTCGCGCGGCCAACTTACCAAAGTATGCGTCTTGTTAAAGAGGGATACTCCAGCGTTTATTTTACTTTGAGATTATCCTACTCTATCCCGATGAAATCTTCAAGTAAATTTATCAACATCTTGCAAACTCGAATTATTATTTGGCATAGCTTACGGGTATCGTCATTTACCGCCATCCACAAAATCCCCCTTGTTGGAATCATAATGGTCTATGGCAGGGTCTATGGGGTTATCTATTTTAAGGGCTTGGTTGATTGCCTGTTTGTTCTTGACGGCACGATACAGGCGATTTGTTGCTGTATTTACAACTAGGGTCGCGAGATGCCCAGCGGGAACCGAAGTATCAACAAATATTTTATATCCAGCAGCTTTGGCCTTCTGACAGAAATAAATATCTTCTCCAATGATTTGTCCAGATGGTTGTTTAATGGACTGGAACCACGGATATGGCAGCTTCCGGAATACATCCATATTGAACATCATACAGCCGCCACCAGTTGCATCACATTCGACCAAGCTATCTGGCTCCCATTCATCTACGCTTTCATATCCATCTGTATTTGCATCAATAGGGACTTTACGCAAAATCAAACTATCAAATGGCATATAGCGACGATGGACAAGTGCGCCAACTATCGGTAAATTATGAGATAATAGCTGTGTGATTGTCTTGGGATGATAAACCTGATCAACGTCTAATTGGATTCCATGAGTACATCCTTGTGCAAGAGCGGTTTCGATCAGATTGTTACGCAGGTCTACAATATTGCCATTATCGGCGTGGATGTAGGTAAAGTTTGGCCGCTCCATCTCGACAAAGGAATGGAAAAATGATGCCGGAACCATTGGGAAAGAAAGTGGAACCATTATTGCTAATTTTAAATTACTTATTTGCATATTAACTTAATTTCCTTTCTTGCATGAATTGTATTAAAGAATTGACATCCCCACTTTGCAATATGGGAATAGCGTCGTATATTGTTTCTTCAGACCAATTCCACCATGTAACAAATGGACTTATTTTAAACTTGATATGCTTCGCTGGATTACCGGCTACGATTGAATATGGCTGGACATTACTTGCCACTACTGATCCCGCTCCAATCACAGCGCCATCGCCAATCGTGACTCCAGATAATATTGTTACCCCATGCCCAATCCAAACATCGTTACCAATAGTGACATCGCCCTTCGATACTCGATATTTACCGGGTATTTCGGGATGGAAATGAGAGAAGGGGTAAGTGGTTAACCAATCCAACCGATGCTCGCCACCGAGAAATATTGATAGATTCTGGCCTATGCTACAATACTTACCAATTAAGAGGCTGGCTTCATCGGAGAAGTACAGTGTCATGTTCTCAATTCCGTAAGTATGGTCGCCTATGGATTTAGTTTTGGTAGGGATGGAATTAATATCCTGTCGTTGCCAGAAATCGAATCCCCATTTTTCGGCCAAATGGGCATCGTTACGTTTGCAGATTTCAGCATATTTTAGTTGCCCTTCTGATTCCATAGCGGTGAATGTTTTAGACCCCTCATGGTGAACGTAGCAGTCCTTGGCGATGCCTATTTTATAACCAGCTTGACGAGCGCGATAGCAGAAGTCAATCTCCTCGCCTGAACATGGCCAGAGTGATTCATCGAATTTTCCAATCTCATCGTAGAGGGATCGCTTAAACGCCATGCAAAACCCGATCACGAAATTGACTTCCTGTGATTGACCGGAGTGTTTAGTCTGCCAGTCGGAAGCAGAAGAATTTAACTCATCCTCGTTGGTATAGGTAGAAATAGAGACCTGCTGGAGTCCGGCACAGTAATTGGTTACTGGTCCTACAATATCGAATTTATTTAACTGAGACATAAGAAGAGATAGCCAATTTTGTGTAACGATGACATCATTGTTGAGAAGAACTATTACATCTCCGAGCGATGCTTTTATCCCTTGGTTAACTGCAACCGGAAAACCAAGATTGGTTTTGTTTCGGATAATGATCGGAAAATAGATTTTTCCTTCTCTACAACTAAAATTAACAGGTACTGGCGGATTGCTACCATTATCGATTATTATTATTTCAAAATCACCTATTGTGTTATTGATAATTGATCGGATACAGTCTTTGGTTATTTCTAAATTATTGTAAACGGGGACTATGATACTTACCACTATTCACCTTCGCTTTCTGGTTGAATCGATTGATCCAACCCTTCCTGAACCGCATCCCACTGCATCATAGCTTCAAATGCTTCATCTGGGATACGTTGCATTCCTTGTTGCATGATACGTTCCGGATCTCCCATTTGGGTAGCGTCAATCCAAGTCCATTTAATCCATTCTTCGCGTGTAATTTCCCTAAGTTTCTTCTCCAATTATTCATTCCTTTCTGTTGTTAGTTTTTACTTACTTTAATTTCAAAATCATTCGCCCAAAACCTAACTCCCACAGACGCATCACCAACCATCACATCGTCTTTAAATGTGACTAAATTACTATGTCGCATCCAGACTAATTTAAATCCGGTGATGGTAAGTGAACATTCATCGTATAGGGAGAGTAAGTCTTTTTGAATTGTGGTCATCTCAACCGAACCAGCCGATAATGCAGAATAGGTTGAGAATTGCACAATCGAATCCCAATAGGATTCCGTAAATGTACGATCCGGGGAACTGGTTACTATAGATATTAACGTATATGGGAGCTGCCAATCGGATTCAGCAAAGTCAAGAGCTAGGCGACCACCGATGTCGGATAGGAATGCTGATCCTGTTGCTTTGGATATAAGTGCGGTTAGGAGAGAGTTATCTTCCATTAAGGTAATACCTCAACATCATTATTTTTAATTTCATTTCCCCATATATCCCAACCAATACTTTTTTGCCTTGCGAATAATTCGATACGAAGAAGATCGCCAAATAATAATTCAATATTTTTTCTTACTTTATTTGGTTTTTGCTATGTTTAGTTCGCTCTTCTTCAACTTTTTGGTAAATATTGTTTACTTTTTTATATTTTAACATGCCACCTTTGGTTCCTAGTAAGCATAATTCATAATTCTTCATTGTCCATGCGCCCAAGTTGGCAACTGTTTTTCCGGTTGCTGTTTTCTTTTCCCAGACAAAGGCAATTGTAATATATTTGAATCCCCATGCTTCAATGGTTTCAATAGCCTCTTTTATGTGAGCATCGGTTGACCACATAAATAACGCACAATCATCAGCAGAAATGTCCTTAACTGGAAGTTTTTTTTATCCAATCTTTTTTTTGAGTTTCATAATGCTTATCCATTGAAGTAAAACGGACACCATTGTATGTTTGTAATTCTTTACTACTAAAATGCCAAGGAGGATCAGCATAAATAATCTGGTATTTTTTATCTGATATTATTTCCGAGAAATTACCACTAAACACTTTGTTTTCCATTACACCACCAATTCCTTTACCAGTATTTCAATCTCCCGATGCCGCATTTCGATATCCCGAATGCTTACTATATTGAATTTCTGATTACCGAATGTAATCCTCCAGGCTGGCTTTAGAACTGATCTATATCGAATATTAATCCGGTGAGTTGCTATGGATGAGTTCTGCCCAGCTCGTAATATTTCAGTTGCAGAGATCGGACGAATGGCAGCGGAGATGGTTGTGTTGGCTGGGAGTACTGATACCCAAACTTTCGGCCAACCTCCCTGACCATCAGATACTTTGGTTTCGGCTTCCAATCCGATTCGTTTATTGTATTGTCCGGTACGAGTTGCCATTACATCATCACCTTAAATTGACATTCTTGATTCCAACCACTGACCATTTCCAATACACAAGTTTGCACCCTGCTACCCTTAAATACACTCCTTGGTAAATGAGTGATTGACTTTAAGCCATAATCAATAATCTTTTTTGTCCGTCTCTCGGAGTTTATTATCGTCAACCACGGCATTAACGTTATTATAACTGGACTCATTTCCATACATTTAAAAAGAATCTTATATCCCATATCCATTGGCGTAAAAGGAGGATTCATAACAACGGCATCATAATTACCAGATGTTTGCCAAAAGTCAATAGGCGCAGTAACATTATAAAAACTTAATTCTTTAACAATATTTCCCTGTCCCGGCGTTGGCTCCAAAACAGAAGCGACCCCTACTGGTAGCAATCCCACCATGTATTTACAAATCGGCATTGGTGTTTGAAAATCCATTAAAATTCCTCGTTGATCATATTATTAAACAAAAGCGTTCCGATGGTCTTGTTTGGAATATACGCTTGCGCGCCGGAAACCGATAACTCCTGTGTTGATCTGTTTTCGTATAAATCAGTGGCTATCATTTTTATTGCCGTTAGAATAGTTGATGGAACTAAAGTCGCCGAAACCCAGCCGCAAACAAACCTAATTGTTATTGGATTGCTGGGGTACAGAGCAGTCGTCGGCCACACACCGGAATACGGTAATAAAATACGACCCGGCTTGGCTTCGTTAAGCTCGACTAGATAATCAGTACCGTCGACCAATGTATATTCTGTTCCTGCGGTATCTTTATATTTAATCGATGTTACGGATTGCAAGTTTCCGAATGGGAGCCGAATCGCTTTATCCCGTGGCCAACTGTTTAAATAGTATTCCCAAGTTGATGTCAATAATTTACGCCGAGTCCGGTCTTCAGTAATACTAATCGCTGCTGATTTAATGGTTTCGAGCAGGCTATCTTCTGCGTTGGTGGCTGCATTGACCAATATTGACGTACCAAAATCACACGCAGCCAATAATACTTTCGATGCGGTTCGGATATATGCTTTCGATCCTAAATACTGTTTTTTATAATCGGAATTATCATTTCCAGTGTTAACCGTAGCAAACGTGCCACCAACCCAATTTGTATATGGACCAGCCAACGCATCGGCTTCTTGGATTATAGTGTCGTTAGTTCCAGTTGCGCCATTGGTTCCACAGGACAGGATTACTTCGGCTTGGCTCCCGAGAATGTAAATTCCCGTGCCAACATGCGTCGTGTATTCGTTAGCTATAGCGTGTGAGGCAAAGGGCAGTGATTGGGCAAGGGTAAGGTTGGAATCTAAACTCTCGCTATCAACTCTTAAATGTTGTTTCAGCTCTCCAATGGTTATGGGAGATAATGTCGCAGGAGTTATGCATTTTACATTCATTATTTCTTCCCCTTCTTGTTCTTACGTTTCAATCGTTTCTGTTTCTTCGCTTCTTCTCGTAATTTAACCGTTGATGTTTTCATCCAATTCCTCATAACACAGGTCGGGGATAATTTCAACATTATTTTATATTGTCTAAATTATCTAAATTGGTTTTCGGTTTCCAAGCCAGTAAATCTCTGATCTTGTCAGTCGGTACATTGGGGTTAAGTATTGCAATAATCTTTAATATACCAGTTATGATTGTTGGCATCGCTGCAATTACTATTGAATACTTAGACAAAGCCATATTCACCCAATCATTGCTTAAAACATCCATTATAACCTATCTCCTATATATTTTTTTTGGAAAGAAGAGTAACCAGCAATTACCACACCCCAATACATTGGATATCGGATTCCTGTAGTTTTCCCCCGAACCATCATGGCTTCTAAAAATAAATCATTGGCTTCCATAAAAGCCAAACCGGAATCAATCCTGTACCCAAAATCATGCAAAACCGCTTCATAATGCGCCCTGTTCCCCCACGCTTCAAATATAAACGGAATTCTTGGAACTGAAGCCAGATCGGTTTGGAACAAAACAGGGACTTCGATAATTTTATCTAATACCTTGCTTTGGTAAATTAAAGGAGCCGTAAGAACCCATATGTTTTCAGAATCCTCCCTGCTCTCAATTTTTAATGTTGATAAAAACTTAGACTCTGTAATCATTACGCTGCCTCAATAACCGAAATTAGGGTTTCCAAGATATCAATAACATCTTGATTGACTGTCCCGACTTTAATATCAGGAATCGAAATAAACGCTGACATTGCAGCTAATATTTCTTTGTTTTGGTAAGTAGTCGCAATTTTGTTCATCGTATTTAAAAATAACTCATTGGTAAGCTTACCACCTTTAGCCATTACCAGCGCTGCTTTTAAAAACACAAGAATCTCCAATGCTTTGGTTTTGTTATTAGATACAATTAAAGTAGCTGCTATCCGGGCCAAAGACTTTACAGATGGTTGCTTCCACAAACCCAAAAACCATTGCTTAATTTTTTCAAACATGTTTCATACCTCCCCATCCCAAAATATAGATTAATATTAATTAAGTGTATCCCCGTACCAATACTCATAAATCTTATCTAACAATTCTTCCATTGCTTACCTCCTACTATCCCGATAGGATTTTTTAACATTTGTAAAGCGGTGTGTGTTTCTTGAATATAAAAATGCATTGTGCTTATGAAGCGTTGTTCAGGGGTTAATGTTTCTCCAAGTGCTGTATTAAAATGATTACTGTATTCCGTATATTTTTCAAATTCTTCGTCACTAAGTTGGAGAATAATTTCTTTCATTTACTATCCTTTACTATCCTTTCTTAAAATCGGCTCTTTTCTCCCATTCCACCCGTAACTATATCCATGGTCAAGTGCTAATTGTCTAAGACGGGAATTTTCTTTTCTTAATATGTCATTCTCCTCGACAAGCTTACTCTCCCGAAATGGACATCCAAAACATGGTAAGAAAAAACACATATATTATCCACCAACTAACATTTCATAAATTGTTTCAGGACGTTCTTTTTTACCATCATCAGTACCGTCAGCATCACCGTGAAGATCAGTCCAATATTTAGATAAGGTGGTTTTGGTTTTGCCGTTTGTATATTTTAATTCATCCGCTGCTCCCTGAAAATCACCAATGTTTATATTATGGACAAATGTTGGGAACTTATGACTTACTTTCCCCCGTCCCATGTTGAACATTACATCCAAAAGTGCAGTTTGGCGGTTTTCGGAAAAAGAATCAAAATCAGGGAAAAGATCGTGGCAATCTTTTGTGGCGTGGGCAATCGAAATATCAAGAAGTCGATTAATCATAGCATCGGTAATTTGCCCGTGTTCTTTTAAATAGCCTGCAATATCCTTGGGTAGGGGGTTGTCATCAAAATTCCACCCAACCCCAATAGTGCTTTTTTTGGCACTACATTTATATGGCTTGTTTTTTCTTCCTTCGTGGAAAGTTAGTAATTCTCGAATGTTCATCTACTGGCCTCACAATTCGTATTTTTAATTCGTTCTTGACATAGCGCTAATTGTACTGCTAACCCAGTTTCTAATTTCCCTGTTCGCCCATTAGCAATTCTAACCTGGTCAGCTAACCTATCAATGCTGTTTACAATTCCCCTTGTTGTGGCTTGAACTTCTTCTCTATTCTTTTCTGTGACTTGGGCTAAGTCGCGACCGTGTTGTTCGGTAACTATTGATAGCTTATCCGCTGTTTCTTTTACTGCGATGGCGGTGTCTTTAATCCACTTATTTAGAAAGTAGCCCGTGATTGATAACGAGGTTACAACAACGCCTCCGTTCAGAAATACATTGATTAGGTTTATGTCAGTGTTTATTGCCACCTTGATGTGTTCCTCCAGTTTAGTATTTATTATTTTATCGCAAACAATATATGGACAAAATTCTATGCTAAATATCCACCGGCAGTGATTGGGATATATTCTGTGGTAACTTTACAAACTGTAGCAGCATCTGCCGCCCCACCAGCTATTGTTAATTGGATTTTCTTGGTTGCCGTGAGTAAAATAGCTCCAACCCAAGACAATTGGGCAGAAGATGTTAGATTAACTTTGGCTCCGCTTACAGCACTGATAATTACTTGCGGGGTGGCATCATTAGTTTGAATTGAAATTGATGTTATATTAATATCATCAGAAACATTAACAGCCGGAAGCGCAAAAACCAAACGAGTAAGTAAGATATCTTGGGTAGTCCCGGTAAATAAATCATAGGTATTGGCAGCTTGTTGAAGATTGATAGTGGTAGACTTAAGCGTTGAAACTATCCCCTTGGCTACCCAAGTTGTGCCATTGGGGCTTTCATAATTAATCCCGGTATCGTATGCCCAATAAGTCGACCCAGAGGGAAATCCAGAAGCCGGTTTACTAGCATCCAGACCAATAAAGTTTTTAATTGCGCCTATCATTTCGTAAGCCATTTTAAGATCCTCGTTGGGAGAGGATTTCTCCCCTCCCTTGGGTTAAGGGTTAAATACTCAAGTTAGATCAAACTTTCAACATAAGCGCCATCTGACAGCGGGAACCACAAGCAGGTTGCTTTAGACGTTCCGCTGGTCTGTGCCACCGCATCTCCAGTTACATAAATAACACCGGCACCGCCCTCTGATCCAATATCAACTGGATTGGTTTTAAGCGATACAACTGGATTTGCAGATTCCAAAGCACCAGTTGCTAACGCATCACCAAGAACAGCAACACGTTTACCTACTGCTAACGAGGTTAATGCGCCAGATGCAGCACAAAGATCAACAGCAGCAATCGCGGGTGTGCTGGAGTCGTAACCGAATTTAATTGTAGTGGCATCCGCCGACCAAATAGTTATTGCTTCAATTCCAAGGTACATAATCCGTACCCTGCCGGAAACCGTGAAAAGCGATTTCTGCGCCACAACAATATATGTGGCATTGGCAAATATTGAGGTTTCGGTTCTCATGCCGCCGACTATATTCCCAATCATCTGCATTGTAGATTGACTGTAATTCATTATTCAAGTCCTCCTTTATCAGCGCCGGAAAATTTACTCTTAACAACCGGGGCTGCTTTAAGTTTAGCAATCGCTTTTTCAACGGCTTCATCAACTGCTGGCTGGATTAACTCCTTGGCAATCTTTGTCGCAATTTCAGTAGCAATCGCATTAACTTGTTCAATATCTTCTCTTAACATTTTAAATCCTCCAGTTAAAAGTAATTATACAACTGCCATTGAGGTAAGGTTGCTATCCTGGAACCGGCCACCAGATAAAATCGCCATTGCGCAGCCAACGCTTGCAGCACCGGGGTCAGCAATACACAACCGGAAACCAATATGATTGGCGAGTAACATAGACGCTTTGATTTCGATTATGTAGCAGGCCGGGGTGGTAGTAGCTACAGGGATTAATCCAGCAGCAGCGGTTGTCGTCCAAGTACGGTCGCCATGAACATCGCCATTGGCAAGGATCGAACTGGTTTCGTAACGATAATACGGGAACATGATCGCAGTGGCTACCGTGGGGACTACATCAGAACAGGACTCAATAGTTACTACAGCCGCAGCCTTGGGGACTCCCCAGGAAATAATGATTGTGGCGAGATCGAAATTTTTCATCAGGACGATCAAGGGACTTTTAGCACCGGCCAAACCATCGATGTCAATGGGAGTGTAAAGATTCGGGACAATGTGAATGTTTTCAAGTTTTGCTTTCATTTTAAAATCTCCTTTTTAGGGTGAGCTAAAGGGGAGAATCGCTCTCCCCTGTGAAATATTAATACTACTTATCTATTATATCGCGTTTAAAAATTAATAACTTAGCGAGCAGCCAAACCAACGAAGTGACTTAAAGTAGGTGTTCCCTTATAAGGGGTAAGAGGAGTTGCTCTTAAAGGTTGCCCGTCGAGCCGGATCACAAATTTCAGAACTTGCTCATCTTGGAGGAATCGAACGTGGACCGAGGTATCCATTCTCATGCCACCTTTCTGAGCCAGAATATAACCATTCATATCAGCCAGAACGATATCGCCCAAATCACCCAGCGCACTTGCCTGTTCAATTGGAATAACCGGACGACCAAGCAGGGTTCCGTAAGGTGCGCCGCTCAGACCACCGGCAGGAACATACACAAGCTGGCCACCAGTTCCAACTGCAATACTCATGGTATAAAGCTGGGGCAAGCACATCTGGTTAATGTACCAGGCAGCATTCGGGAAGCTGGATGCGAAAATCCGGCTGGACATATTGATTACGTTTTGAGCTGTAATTGTATCAGCAGCCTGCCCACCTTCTTTTGCCTGTGAAACCAAGGCACCAGAGTTCAGGATTCCCAGAGCTTCGCCAACGCCGGTCCCACGGAAGATAAGATCATCGATCATAAATGCGGCTTCGGAAGGGAACATGGAAGTAACGTATCCAGCCAAGGCTGCAGCATCCTGGATCAATTCCTCTGTCAGATAAATCAACCCAATATGCTTATGGAGATTCAGCTCAATCTTTCGCAGTTTGGGCTTGGACTTGGTGGCTTCATCGGCTTCGTCAGCTTTATAGAATGTAATTCCACCCTGACGACTGCCGGTTGCTCGACTGGTCTCATCAACGCCGTTAATTTTGATAGAATTGGCATTGGCGGAAATCGGTTGCTGGCGACATTTGGGTGCCAAGATCGCCGTGGCCTCGGTTGCCATTAACAGACCGGGTACGAAATCCTGCTGAATCGCAAATCCGCCATCAGACGGTACGGTCTCATTCATTCCGGAGGCTGCTGCGTTGAACAACCGGGGGTCAATCGAACCACCCTGACGACCGGCATTAATAACAGCCATAAGGTTTTCGCCAAGGGAATTAAATTTATCCTTTCGGTCAATCATCTGGATTCGGCTATCAGAAGTAGTATCTTGCTGGGTCTGGCGAGTCTGGGGAGCTTCCAGAGATTCGGCAATCCGCGCCTGACGGTCCAATACGTTTACGTTGGCTTTGATGGATTCAACTTCGTCCAATATTTCGTTTTTCAGGGTGATTTCGGCTTCAAAGAGGTTTCGACCTTCAGTATTGGCCTTAGCATCGATGTCGCCTACTTTCTTCATAAGGTTCTTAATGTCCTCACGATATTGAGTTACGGTTTTCATAATATTTTCTCCTTAATAGTTATAAATAGTTATAATTGTTAATTAATGTGTTGATGGGGCTATGATTTCAGCCTGTATCAACAATTCCGCAGTCCGGTCTTTCTTTTTTACAGGCAATAGCACATCTTCCTGATGTGTATCAACCAGCGGAATATCAACAAGCGACAAGGATGAATCAACAACGCCCGGTTGTAGTAGAACATCTTCCTGATGTGCTACGTCCTCCTTTTCTTTTTGATATCCCTTCATAAGAATTTCCTTAGCCTCTCTATTGCTCATTCCTGTATCTCGTAAAGCCTTTTCAATAGCCCGTTTTGATTCTTTTGTATTACGAGCAACCAAAGATTCAGGAACTTTCATAAAAATAGATAAATCGTAGTTACCTTCTACTGGTTCACCATTGTAAATTCTATCAACCATCCCAATTTCTTTGGCTTCGGTAGCAGTAAACCATGTTTCTGCATCCATATAGGCCAAGAAATCATCTTTTGTCTTCTTCTTACATTTCGCACAATAGTCATTAGCAATTGATTCATTCAATTTTTCATGCAACGTGGTTTCTTTAGTAATATCGGAAATAAGCTCGTTAAGGTCGCCTAAATTAAAGTATCCAATTATATCTATGAAAGACATTGCGTTGTGGATCATTATAAAACCACCATCGACAATTTCGATCTCATCACACCCCATTAGTATAAACGAGGCCGCTGACGCAGCAAGTCCATCAACATGACCAATTACTTTTGCTTTATGTTGTTGGATACAGGTTTTAATAGCACGGGCTGCAAACACATCGCCGCCACCGGAATCAATACGGAGATGAATAATGTCTGCGTTGATATTATTAAAATCTTTTATGAACTCCAGATGATCAACCCCAAAATATCCGCCAATGTCACCATATAGGTAGCAAGTTGGTTCTTCTTTAGATTTATTGGACGCATTCCCTTTATTATGTATAGGACGAACTGACGTTTTCCGAGAAATTATCATTTAAAGTTTCCTCCTTTTAAGATATTCTTCCACAACATACATTCATTAATTCGTGTTTACTTTGTGATATAAATATTTTAGCTGCTTTTTGAGATAAACCTCTTGCACGTAATGCTTTTTCAAGATGCCTAACAGAGAATACCTCATCGTTTTTAACATCCATATTCCAAAGGTGAATAGAATCAATATTGTGTATAGAATAATTAATTCCCAAATTCTTCATATTGCATATGAACATTTTTATAATAGGATTATTTCCTTTGTACCATTCATTAGGTGGATTATCGAAAATCTTTAGTCTATCGAAGACTTCTTTAAGGCACCGATGTATTTCTTTCTCTTGCTTAAGATTACCATCGACTGTAAACATTATATCGATTTCGCAAGGATTACCAGTTTGCAAAGCATTCCTTCTTTTTTCAACACCTCCCGACGTGTATCCAATTTTAATATATTCTCCATCTAAGATAGATAAACAATAAATCATCTAACGTCATCCCCTCTACTGATTAACATTGTTATTGTCCTCCTTTTTCGATGGTGCCTGTGGAGATTTTTTCATCATATCCAGGTATTCACTCATTCGATTTAATGGAATCATATTTAAAGGGACGAACCTTTCGTCACCACCTGGAACCTGATCAAAACCTTCTTTATCGGCTATTTCATTGGGGCTGATCGCACCTATTCCAAACATGATGCGATAATACTCAGCCCGATCTTTTTGGTTTCCACGCAAAAGCCCATCGAGATTGTGTCGGAAGTATAATCCTTGTTTGAGTACTTGGGGTTTGGTGAGTAATTGTAAATCGTAATTCTGCTCTAATTTAATACATACAGGGAGGATTGAATCGGTTACGAACGATATTTGCTCTGATTCGATATTGTTATTGGATGCCCCGGTTAAATCCTTGAGTTTATGCGGAGGCAGATGGAACCAACGCGCGATCTCGGGGATCTGGAATGCTCTGCTGCTGAGGAACTGAGCGTCTTCTGCGGGAATCCCTAGCTTCTGGAATTGCATTCCTTCTTGGAGCAATAGGATTCGCTGAGCATTGGATAAACCGGTATAAATTTCCTCAAAGGCTTCTCGGTATGCTTTAGGATCGGCCAATGTAGTCGGATGGGTTATTATGCCACCAGGATGGGTTCCTTGATAGAAAAAAGATGACCCGAAGGTCTCCATAGCCATGCTGAGATTGATTGATTTACGCGCCATTGCGATTATGGAATAACCCATATAGCCATCGAATCCTAAACCGGGAACATGGAGAATTTTATCGCGAGTAAATGGAACTCTTTGCGAACCAACAGTAATGTAATAAATTAACTTTCCACCCTCCATTTTTATTTCTACGCGATTCGGAGTTATCGGCCAAAGCTCGACAATTTCCCCCATGCCGTTATAAACCTTTTCAGCATAAGCGTTTCCCCACGACATTAAATGAGCCGCCATTACCCCGCGACCATTTTCAGCGGTCATTAAAGGGTTAAATCGACTATGAAGAACGTGATAAAGTGGATTATCGGATGCTTTTTTGGTCTTGGTTCCGTCCGGGTATGTTAAATGGAGTGGGAGCGTGGAAATTGTATTGGCGTAGATATGGATAGCATCCCAGACAGCGGAATAGTTAAGCGCAGTGTATTCGTTTACGTTTTCGCCAGTGGTGGATTGGCCACCAAGGTTCCATAGAGATGGAGACCAGGCTTTCTCGTCGGATATCGAAAGGTTAAGGAATTTGGCTAATTTTCGCGGTATGCGCATTAGATAACCATAAAACTACCCAGATTTATTTTATTTTCTTAATCTATGGTCAGTTTCTATGGTTAATCTATGGTTAATTGAACGTGAATTTACTTATTTTGTGTAATAATAATGGAAATCAATAGGTAAGTCAAGGGGAAATGTTGGGAAATTGGAACGGGTGTTCTATGAATGAATTTTGGGATATGAGGTATGGGTTACAGTACGCCGCTTTACCGGTCTGCGGCGGGCTTGCGTTGCGCCCCCGCGACCTAGCGGCTACGTATAAACCATCACTCATCTAACCCGATACCATAGATCGGCTCTAGTCCGTAAGATTGTATAGAATTGTTAATCTTAATTATTCGTTTAATATCGCAATAGTCCACGCTTGAATCCATTAGCCACTCATCAACATATTCATACCCTACACGAAACCCCGATCTCGCCCACCAGTCTATTCGTTTTTGGTCTCTATCGACGTTACTCATTCTACCTGTCCCAACAACATAGCTTTTATCTGGTCCTTTGATTTGTTGTCGTAAATACTCCTCCTTTTCACATCTTCCAGTATTCCACACGCCATTACTGTCGACGTAATCCCATCCACCCTCGATATCGACTTCTTTTTCGATACTTTCCTGTATCCATCCTCATCCTCAGACATTACAGCATTAGCAGCGTTCCAAGTTAAACACGGATTGCCTTCATGTCGAAAGAGTTTCTCGATCAGCATATACTCAAACTTATCAATCGCCGGCCCCATCGATCTAGCTTCCTGACCAAATGGCATCATGCGAATATCGCCATGTCCCTTGAAGATCCACTTCTTATTTTCCCGATCCCAGTCACCAATATTTAATTCAATCCCAGCTTTATCCGCAAATTCCATTAAATCCTTCATGCGAGACCGGTCGTAGGCGATTCCTTGGAGATGA
>Ga0172381_10004248_pt1 | contig 14855 bp, 11 predicted proteins | sample Leawel6488metaG_FD_119754 | JGI IMG/M metagenome (GOLD analysis project Ga0172381, IMG submission 119754) | Leachate microbial communities from a municipal landfill in Southern Ontario, Canada - Leachate well 64-88 metaG | ecosystem: Engineered > Solid waste > Landfill > Unclassified | place...
TAGGGAATTATGAAGATGTTGATGTCGCAGTATTTGTTCGTCCATATTTAAAATCTAATGATAAAGAGAAAATTAATGCGGCTATAACCTTGGGGAGATTTTCTAAATTTAGAGAAGAGGCTTGTTATGTTGTATCGTCTTTTATTTTCTCAGAAGAAGATAAGATAGCTTATGGACTTTTTGCTGCTGGAGAATTGAACTTAAGAAGATTTAGGAGAATATGTTTAGATTATTTAAACTCTAGTAATCTTAATTTAAGAATGCATGCAGCGGTTGCGTTGGCTAAGATGGGACGGCATGAATCAGTGGCTGTATTGGTTAATTTGTTGTTCCATAGTGACCATACTATTGCGAAAAAAACGAAAAACATGTTGAAAAATGTTGACGTGCGAATTTGTAAAAATATTGATAGAATTGTCAGGTATGTGGTTGACGAAGAGATAAGTAAGTTGATTAATGGCAAAGAAATTAAAAATTTGGCCGATTTAGAGAAGAACCATTTAGTGTCATTGAAGTGGTTGTATTGTCTGATAGAAGAGTATGATGAGGTAGAAGTAATCGATAATCTAATATAAAAATATAACTTTAAAAGTATGATGCAAAAAAGTTTGGAAATTGTTATCAATCCGATTGATCCTGAAAAACATTACCAGTCAATTGATTTTAACGGTGATTTTGATAAGGCTGGTTATACCGAAGTAAGGGATCAACTCAATGGTGCGGTTAAGTCTTTTTCGGGGACTTCGTTGATTTTTAATTTTACGAATCTGAAGTTTATCAATAGTGAAGGGATTGGTTATTTAATGGAGGTCCATACTCATTTGGTGAGAGCGGATAAACAATTGGTAATAATTGGAGCTAATTCTCATGTTCAAGATGTTTTTGGAACTATAGGAATTAAAGAGATTATTTCTCTTTATCCTGATATGGAATCATTCTTAAAAAGATAAGTATGAGTTTTATTAGAAAAAGTATAGTTAGAAGATTATTTTTCCATTTATTAGGAGTTGCGGTGGCAATAAGCGCGATTATGCTTTTTATGTACTATTTTAGAAGTGATTGGGTGGAACCTCATATTTTATTGCCGGGTGGAGTGGGACTTTTTTTAGTGTATGTTATGGTTGCGTGTTATGTTGATTTCGTAAGGCCATTAAAAGTTGTTTTGACAGAGATGCAATCTCTTTTGACGGGTGGCGTATATAAGAAGATTTACACTAATAGAGTTGATGAAATTGGAGTGATTGCTTATTTTTTCAACAAGGTCACGGAAGGGTTTGGGCAAGTTAGTTTTGATGTTAAAGATCGTCAAAGAATGTTGGGTGAATTAAATTTGGCGGCTCAATTGCAAAGAGATATTTTGCCTCAAAAAATTCCAGAGATTCCTGGTTTGCAAATTGTTGCTAAAACGAAGCCTGCGACTGAAATCGGAGGAGATATTTTCAATTTTATTACGGTGAAAGATAAAACATATATTTATATTGGTGATGCTACTGGTCATGGGACTGTTGCGGGGCTGGTTATGACTATGGTTAATTCTTTAATTACGGTTTTCAGTGATCATTCCGATAGTGCTTATGAAATATTGGTAAATGTTAATAAATATTTGAAGAGGTGGTTAAAAAAAGCGGTGTATATGACGTTGGTCATGTTGTGCTGGGACCATAAAACTCAAAAGATGACTTATGTCGGAGCTGGACATGAGCATGTTATTGTTTATCATACTGCGACTGGAGAGTGTGAGGCTATTCTTTCCGGAGGAATTGCACTGGGGATGATTCCGGATAATTCAAAAGTTATTAAGGAGCAAGAATTAAAATATGAAGAGACTGATTATATTGTTTTGTATACAGATGGGATTACTGAAGCGAAGGGGGCTAATGGGGAACTTTATGGATTGAACAATTTAAAAAATGCAGTAATTGAATATTCTCCTCAGTATTCTGCTGAAGGAGTGAATTTTCATATAGCTAAGGATGTTTCTACTTATATGGGAAATATAGAACAGAATGATGATATGACTTTGATTGTTATCAAGAGAGATAAGGATTTTAAACAAGGGGCTGCTTCTGAAAGTACAAGTATCAGTTGGCAAGCTTAGCATTTTGAGGTATTTAATAGTCTTGTATGTTTAAAACTGAAGACTTTAATTATTCTTTGCCTAAAAGGTTTATAGCTCAAAACCCTGTTTCACCCAGGGATGGTTCAAAATTACTCGTATTTGATGCTCAAAAAAACGCTATATGTCATAAAAAGTTTTTTAAAATAAGTGATTTTTTAAAGAAAGGTGATGTTTTGGTGGTTAATGTTTCTAAGGTTATTCCAGCTAGAATAGTTTTTCATGAAGGTAGTAGTGAAAGAGAAATATTCCTTTTAAAAGACTGTGATAATAATTGTTATCAGGCGATGGTGCGTCCGGGAAAACTTTTTAAGATTGGAAAATCTTTCAAAATATCTGTCGGGGTGGAATGTGTTGTAAAAGAAATTCTGGATGATGGGACTAGGATTATTGAATTTATTCTCAAGGATAAGAGAAGAAAAATTGCCAAAATGATTGCTGAAATTGGTAAAATCCCCTTTCCTCCTTACGTAGGAGAGACTTCTGCTAGGCCTGATCAATATCAAACGGTTTATGCTAAAACTGATGGCAGTGTGGCGGCGCCAACTGCTGGATTGCATTTTACCCCTAGTTTGATAAAAAAACTTAAAAATAAAGGAGTGGAGGTTGAAGAGGTTTTATTACATGTTAGTCGAGGGACTTTTTTGCCGGTAAAATCGGAATATGTTCACGAGCACAAAATGCACAGTGAATGTTTTACTCTAGATAAAAAGACGGCTGAAAACTTGAATCGAGCCAAGAAGGAAGGGAAAAGAATTATTGCCGTAGGGACTACCACGGTGAGGGTTTTGGAAAGTTGTTATGATTTGGAGCGAGGATTTGTGTCTCAAAGTGGAGAAACCGATATTTTTATTTATCCGGGAAAATATGAATGGAAAATAGTTGATGCCTTGATAACTAATTATCATTTACCAAAAAGCACGTTATTAATGCTTGTTTCGTCTTTTTTGGAGAGTAAAGGCGTGAAAAAATCTGTGGAAAAACTAATGGATCTTTATGAAATAGCAAAAAAGGAAGATTACAGATTTTATAGCTTTGGGGATGCGATGTTTCTATTTTAGCCACTTAGGGAGGAGTGCTGGTCTACGAATGTTTTGGATTTTTTTGATGTTTTCTAACTGTTCTAGGTTTATTTTTCCAATGTATAAATCTCTAATATCTCCGCCTTTTTCGACGAATTCTTTAACTTGATGATATCCGTCAAAATACACATAGTCTTTTGTTAATGCCCCTTGTTTGCCGGTATCAGCAAATCCCCTTTTCGCTTTGAGTGTTGATCTGAAGGCTTGTTCCATGGGGAGTCCATATTCTAACAATGTTTCGAATACGTCCACGAAGGAACTGGTTAAGGCTTTGTTAATGGCTATGACGTTGGCCATCACTCTGTAGTTGTTTTTAAAAGGCATGTCTTGTTGTTTTTCAACATTGTACATGGCTAAACCTTCTTGAATTGGAAGATAATGAGCTAGACCTTTGTTGAATATTTCGTATGGTTGAGTTTTTCCGTTTTCTGCTGTCAAAATATGGGTTTCTATTTCATGGATAGTTAAAGATTCAATTCTTTTTTTGGAAAATTTAGCTTTTTCTCTAACAAATAATCGATTGTTTTTGCCTGCTACGCAATCGGTGACCATTTCTTCCTTTATTTTAACTTTCCAATTTTTTAAATTGTAGCTCTCGAAAATTTTCTCGAAAATAATTTTAGCGTCTTCGGATGAATAGATTTCATCTTCTTTTTCTTGATGTAGGCTTTTTTTATCTATTTCTATCAAACTTTTTTCGCATTCTCTTATTATTTCACTACTTGGTGTTCCAAAAAGCTGGATCGAAATATTCGTAAAATCTTCTTCGTCAATTGATTCTAAGAGGGCGATTTTGTTTAGGATCTCTTCTTTTTTTGAAGCAAACATTTTCCCGAGCGGAGATTGGTCAGTTTCGATTTTATTTAATTCATCAATTAATTCCAGTGGATCGAAACTCAATTGAGGATATTCGAATTGAGGGTTGGCTTTAAAGCTTTTAAAAAACTTTTCCTTTTCTGAGGTTAGGTTAATCGGCCTTAGGTGATAAAGTAATTTAATTTTATTGTCTATTTGAATTAATTTTTGATCTATTTCGTAAAAATTAGGAGTTCTTGTCGATGTTTTTATTATGACTGGCGAGGATTCTTCTATGGATGTGGATTTTTTTATTTTATCTCTTTTGGGAATACTTGGTTCTATTAAGAAATCTTTTAGATCTCTACTTCCTATGATCATCTTGTATGTTTTGCTGGGAATTTTTTCTACATCTAAAATTGTTTGTAAACGTTTGTTTTTCAGAGAAAATTTCACTTTTAAAATAGATTTTTCGTCATCGTATTCTAAAGGATTTTCAAGTAAGCCGGCTTTCATGGCGGTTTCTTCGTCTATTATACTTTTCTCAATCCCGGTATCTATTTTCGCTAAAAGTCTGATAGAGCTGTTCTTTTGGATGATTTCAACTTCTTCCTCTGTTCCAATAATTTGTTTACCAGAAAGATGTTCGATTTCTTTTTCTACAGTGTTTCCAAAAATATCTTTGGCGATTCGGACACCTTTTATGGGGCTACTTACTTTTAGGCCTTGAATTCTTTCAAGTCTTTTCCTAAGAGGTGCTAAGTTGGCAACTTGTACGCTTAAACCGGCCCTGGCGTTAATTTCTAGAAGTACTGGGCCGAGGTGTTTATCTATACATATGTCTACGGCTAGATAGCCTAAGTTTGTTAATAGTTGAATTTTTGAAGCGATTAGTAAAATATCATCCCAGAATGGTATCTTTAATCCTCTAATTTTTCCTAGACCATTTGGGAGTTCATCAATAATCTTATTTTTATATGAGGCGTAAGTAGCTTCTCCTCTTCCTATGTCTATCCCTACGGCTACTGCTCCTTGATGGAGATTTGCTTTCCCTCCAGATTCCTTGGTTGGTAATCGGAGCATTGCCATTACTGGAATTAAATTATGAACAACTATACGAATATCAGGAAGCCCTTCATAAGAATACTTTCCCACTCTTTCGTCCGAAATTATATATTGTTCAAAAAAAGCACAGTCTTTCGAGTTGGCGATGGCAAAACGTCCGTCAATAATATCTCTGATATGATCTTTAATGTTCTCAAGTGTTATTTTTTTACCTCCAGAGGTTATCCAATAATTATCTCTTCTATTGATAATAGGAATAATGCCTTCGCCGCCAAATCCGTGATTTGGTTTAATGACGAAACTTGTTGGTAGAGAATTGTAATCAAATTTATCAATTTCGTTAAATTCTTTAATGGCGGAATAAAGTCTTGGAACGGGTACTCCCCTGGCAGAAAGGAATTGCTTGGTTTTGATCTTATCGTCTGCTAGTTTTATGGCCTTTTTTAGGTTGTAAGGACGGATATACAGGAGATTCCTTGCATTAATACCTAAGAGACCTTTGCTGTTGAAAAACATAGTGTTGCTTTATTATTCTTCTTCCTCGATGTGTCTTAGAACTTCGCGGAAACGGACGTGTTCCAAGATGCGTAATCCTGTCCATTTTCCAAGGAATACGTTAATAATCAGTAATAAAAATATGACTTCTGGATAAGTAATCATTGTATTTCTAAGAAATTCGAATTTGAATTTAGCGAATATTAAATTCACTTCTCCTCCGGCAATAAAGTAGGCAATTATGGCGACTAATACTGTTTCAGCCATTAAAATTAAGGCAGTAGAAAATCCTTTTTCGGTTTTGACGCTAATGAATTTTTCTACAAGTGTGCTTAAAATTAACATTGGGAAAATAGCTATGGATAGAAATTCGGGATTAAATAAGCCCCATTGATTACTAAGAATTAGAATCAAAAATAGAATCAAAGATACCATAGTGATGACTATGGACATTTTTGGAATAAATAACATGCGAACTTTTCCTAATAATGGCAGTGTTATGGCTCCTATTAAGATTGCCGTTGATAAGATTAATAATCCAGTGGGAAGTCCGACGATTAAGAAAGACAGGGTGATAATTGATGGCGTGTAAATCCCGAAAGTGGTTATTCCTATAACTTGTTTCATAAATACAACTACGGTTGCGATTACCGGTAGAAGTAGTAAAAGTGCAATTGTGTTATCAGGAATCCCTTCGTTTATTAGTAGGTTTACGAAATATGACATGAAATTCCATGGACGTAATTTCCCTGTTTTACTATCAATAATTTGATATTCGTATCCACCTTTTTCGAGATTTTCGATAAAAGTGTTTTCGTTGATATTTTCTATCAGAGGATAGAGAATGGCTTCTTTTGCTACGATTATTTCTTTGGAATTAATGAGGTCGTATTGTCTTTGAATACGGCCGGAGGTGCCTTTAATGTCGCTTTCGAGAATGATGACAAGTTTTTGAGTGAGATTTACAGGGCTTTTTTTGAGATTGTTTTGAATATATCTGGAAAGCGCATTTAAACCGGCGTTTTCCTTTGTCCAAATTAATATTTCTTGAGATTTTTGAATGGCATTACCGGCTTCATTCAATTTTTTTGCCAATATTTCTTCAGAGATGAATTCAGTAGATGTTCCAAAGCCTTCAATTACTTTAATATAAACTCCTTTTTTTTCTGCGTAATTACTGATGTCTACGATGCGATCCTCTGCTTCCGTTTGATCTGTGATTAACAAGATGGATTTTCTGTATACAAAAACATCCATAGTTGTTTCGGATTGCTGATCTTTGGCGCTAACTGTTAGTTTTACGGTGTATTTTCCTGGTTTTTTGTATGAGTGAAGAACTTCAACTCCTTCGTTGCTATTGCCATCACCAAAGTCCCATTTGTAAGTGAGGGCGGTATCAGGTTCAGAAATAAAGGATTGAGATGCGTCGAAGATTGTGCTTTTTTCAAACTCAACGGCTTCTTCACTGCTAATTACCGCTTGGATATAATTTGTTTCAGCGAAACAAATAGATGTTTGAGCTATGCCCAATATGGCAATAATGATTATTAATAGCTTTTTCATTCTGTTGGTTTTATTAAATCGGGAAGATGATACCAGAATATTGGTTATTTTCATATATTTTAAATGAGGTTGACAGATCGCCATGTTGTGGCCCCTCAGGATTGTTAAAAACTGCTTTTTGAGGTATTATATAGAGATTCAAAAATAAAAACTTAGATAAAAATGACTAAATTTTGGAGGACATTATTGGTTTTAATGGTTGTGATCGTGGGATTATTTTCAGCGACATCTCTGGCTATTAATTATTCTACTGTTGATGTCACTGTTGCAGGTATGGATACTGTTGCCGGATCTCCTACTGTTTTAACGTCTTCCCAAACTTATCCAAATACTCAGGTTATTTTTGAGGTTGGGAAACCGGATGGATCAGCGATTGATGTTGCTGGGGTGACGGATGCTTCTGGGGTCGCTAGAGTGATGTTTCCTGGAGAGAATACGAAAATGGCTGGAATATATAGTGTGAAGGCGAAAGTTGCCAATAATGCGATAAGTGATAAACACAGTAGCTTTTCTGTATTAGCTGCTCCTATTTCTAAAACTGTTTCTAATATTGCTCCAGCTGATCAAGTAGTTAGATCTGCTGATGAAAAAGCGTCAGTTACTGTAACTTTAGTAGATGATTACAATAACCCTATTTCTGGTCATAATGTTCGTTTGATTTCCAGTGCCGCTACGGATGAAATGATTTCTTCATATCCAAATGTTACGGATACGAATGGACAGATTGTTTTCACTGTAGACTCAAATCAAAGTGGAGCGGTTGTGTATACTGCTTATGATGTAACTGCCGACTTTATTATTAACGGGAAGGCTCGTGTTGCTTATTTCGATGACGCTAATTATGTTCTCACTAGTAATATTCCTAGCAATTATGCTTTCGGTTCTTCTGGGAATGGTTCTGGAGTAGCGGATCATTTGAGTTTCGAAGAAATTCCTATGATTATTAATCCGGGACAAAATGTTAGTTTTAAGACGACTGCCTACGATGCGGCCGAACAAGTGGTTGTTAATTACGCAGGGACTGTTCATTTCTCTGTAGAAAGTGGAAATGCGTCTTATGTCACCTTGCCTACCGATTATATTTTTACTCCTGAGGATTTAGGTTCTCATACCTTTAGTGTGGCTTTGGGATTTCAACAGCCTGGGTCTTATCAGTTGAGAGTTCAAGATACTGCTAATCCATCTGTTTATGGCCAATTTATTTTTATTGTTGGGAGTGGAGCTCCTGCAAGTGGGGGTACAGTGACAATTGCAAGTCCTATTAGTGGAACATATAGTAATAATGTTCAGGTTATAACTGGAACAGCTACTCCTGGTTCAAAATTGAAGGTCTTCGATAACAATATTGAATTAACTGCTCTTGTAGCTGATATTTCAGGATTGTTCTCTTATACTACAGCGACTTTGGTTGATGGATTACATAAATTTTCAGTTGCTGAAGTTAATGAAGTTGGAACAATCTTGTCTACTAGTGCTGTAGTGGAAGTGAATGTTGATACTTCGGGTGTAGGTGTATCAAGTGTTGTAATGGAGCCATCTAATATTGTGGATGCCGGTTCGTCTGTAACGATAAAATTATATGTTACAGGAAAACTTTCAAAAGCATCTTTGATATTGGCAGATAATATTTACGAATTAACTGCTGATCCTCAAGGTTTTTACGCTGGACAAGTTCCTGCTCCAACAGAATTTGGTGATTATCCTTTGAGTTTTGTTTTGAAAGATGAACTTGGTAATGAATCCAAGGTTGATAATCAAGCGACTTTGACTGTTAAAGGACAGCTTACAGTTCTTGAAGTAGTGGGAGATGTTTCTGGATTAATAGCAACTCCTGAGGATAAAAGGGTAATTTTAAATTGGACCCCAGTTACTGATTCTACTAATCCAATTAAAAATTATCGAGTTTATGTGGGTAGTTCTCCTACTGAATTGACTACGGCTATTGATACTTTTACGAATGCTACTACTTGGTATGTTCCTAATATTGAAAATGGAACTGAATATTATTTCGCGGTAGTTGCAGTTGATGCAAAGGGAAATGCAAGTGCTCATTTTAGTAATATTGTTACGGCTACTCCAAATCCATTAGTGGTTGAAGTTCCGGATCTTGATATTGAACTAGGAGTTGGTGGAGCTGATGATTTGGGTGAAATGGAGGAGGATGCAAGTAAATCCGGACCGGAAGTGCTTTGGTTAATACTTGTTTCTGCTATAGGAGGTATTTGTTATAGTGAAACCGCTAGACGCAAAAAGGTTTAGTTGTTAATATTCCGGCGTGTGATTTATAAAACCATATGTCGAAATTTCAATTAATCAGTTTTCTTGCAAACTTTGTTGTAATATTCAGAGACTTAATTACTTATGCGATTATTGCGAGGATTATTATGTCTTGGTTTACAATGGGACAACATACTCAGGGAAGAATTGCGTTGTTCTTGAAGGGCGTTACTGATCCTGTTTTGAATGTTGCCAAGAAGCTTCCTCATAAAATTGGGATGATCGATTTGTCTCCTATGATAGCCTTAATAGGAATTGATTTGCTGTGTAGATTGGTTGTTATTTTATTGTCTAAAATATAAAATCGATGTTGCAAATTTACGATTCATATTTGAAAAAGAAAGTAGATTTTGAACCTCTTGATGAGAAGGATAAGATCGTCAAGATGTATGTTTGTGGGCCTACTGTTTATGATAAGGCTCATCTTGGGCATGGAAGAAGTGCGGTGTCTTTTGATGTGGTGAGAAGATATTTAGAATATAAAGGATACGAAGTGAAGTTTGTTTCAAACTATACCGACATTGATGATAAAATGATTAATAGAGCGAAAGAGGAAGGGATTACCGTGTCTGAATTGGCGGATAAAGTTATTCCGATATACGAAAGAGATTATAAAGCTTTGGGGATAAAAACTCCTACGGTACAACCTAAGGCTACGGAACATATTGAGGAAATAAAAAAGATTATTGAGATGCTTTACGAGAAGGGATATGTTTACACAATTGATGATGATGGAATTTATTTTGATGTTTCGAAATCTGAGGATTATGGAAAATTGTCAGGACAAAGTTTGGATGAATTGAAAATGGGAGCGAGAATTGATGTTAATGATAAAAAGAAAAATCCATATGATTTCGCTGTTTGGAAATTTAAAAAAGAAGGTGAGAATGATTTCTGGGATAGTCCTTGTGGTTCAAGAACTCCGGGCCGTCCTGGTTGGCATATTGAGTGTAGTGCGATGACTTGGAAACATTTGGGTGAAAAGTTTGATATTCATGGAGGTGGATTGGACTTGAAATTTCCTCATCATGAGTGTGAAATTGCTCAATCTTGTGGAGCTTTCGGGAAAGGCACTTTTGCGAAATATTGGATGCATAATGGATTTATTCAGGTAAATAATGAAAAGATGAGTAAGAGTCTTGGGAACTTTTTTACTTTGGAAGATATTTTTGCGAAATATGATCCGCAAGTTGTGAGATTTATGTTTTTGCAAACTCACTATAGAAATCCGATTAATTTCTCGGATCAGTTGCTGGAACAGGCGAAGGCGGGATTGGAAAGAATACATGGGTTCGTGAGAACTCTTGAGGACTATAAAAAGAATTTTCTTTTTGATCCAGTGAAGCCGACTCATTCTTACGCTTTATCAAAAGTTTTTGAAAGTGCTATGGATAACGATTTTGATACTTCTGGAGCTCTTGGAGCTTTATTTAATACCATTAACATGTTTAACGTTCATAAAGATGATAAAGATGGATGTGTTGATCTGGATGGACTTATTAAACAACTTAAGGAACTTGATTCAGTTCTTGGAGTTATTTATCCTTATGGAAAAGATCGAATTGACGAGAGCGTTGAAAAGCTTATTGAACAGCGCGGGGAAGCTCGTAAAAATAAAGACTTCAAAAAATCCGATGAAATTCGTGACGAATTATTGAAAAAAGGAATTGTTCTTGAGGACACTTCAAGCGGTACTATTTGGAAGAAGGCTTAGAACATTCTGTAAATCTTATCGATATCCCCTGCTCCCATTGTGATAATGATATCGAATTTGGAGTGATTGTTTTTGATATAGTCAGACGTGGCTTTTAATCCGTTGCCGTTCTTGACGTTATCGTGATGTTTTTTGATTTCGTTTACCAAGATGTCTGTTGAAACTTTTTTAGTTTCTTCTTCGCTATCACGGACTTTATAGATATTAGGGATGATTACTTCATTGACATCGCTAAAAGCTTTTCCTAAATCTTTTAAGAAAAATCTGGTTCTACTGAATTGATGAGGTTGATAAACACATAAAATTTTCTTTTCTGGATATTTTTCGCGAATTGCCTGAAGGGTGGTTTTAATCTCTGTAGGGTGATGAGCGTAGTCATCTATGAAAATCGTTTTACCAAGATGCTTTCTTTTGATTTCCATTCTACGCCAAGTCCCTTTAAATCCTTTTAAAGATTGTTCTATTTTTTTGTACGGAATGTCTAAGAGAGTGCATGCTAATGCCGCCATGGCTCCGTTCTTAATATTGAATTTTCCGGGGACTTTTGGCTCTATTTTAATCTCTTGTTCAAGTTTTTTACTCAGCTTAATGACGGTGGCTTTTGTGTATTTTTCGAGAATTAGGCTGTTTTTATCTTCAGGGTTGATGACTAAGTAGCCGGTTTTAGGAATTTTTTTGACTAATTCTATAAAGGCACTTTGGTAGTCTTTTAAATCTTTGTAATAATCGAGATGATCTGCTTCGATATTGGTTACTACTAAAATCGTAGGAGTGAAATTTAAAAATGATCTTTTGTATTCACAGGCTTCGATTACTAAATATTTGCTTTCCCCTACTCTAAAGTTTCTATTATGAAATTCTCTCATCTTTGTTCCGATAATTACTGAAGGATCTAGTTCTGCGTCGGTAATTATTTTAGCGATCATAGCTGTCGTGGTTGACTTCCCGTGAGCTCCGGCGATGGCTATGGTGAAATGATCATTTGTTAACTCTCCTAGCGCCTCTGGGTAAGTTAAGCATTTTATTTTAAGGGTGTGTGCTTTTTGTAGTTCTACGTTCTCTTTTGGAATTGCTGGAGAATAAATTACGATATCTGTTTTTGTTGAGAGATTTCCTGATTTATGGCCAATGGTAACTTTTATGCCACTTCTTCTCAGGGAAGAGATTGTTGCTGAGTTATGCAAATCAGATCCTGTAATTTTCTTATTTTTAGCATGCAAAATTTGAGCAAGGCCGGAAGTTCCGATTCCTCCTATCCCGATAAAATGGATGTTTTTTGCTTCGAGTAGTTTCATGATTTATTTTTACTGTTTTTATTTTAGCTTAATTGATTTTAAAAATAAACTATGCTAAGTTTTTTTCGCATAAAATAAGGGCAAAAAAATGTCGGCGACTTTATCTCATACATCTAGCCTAACTAAGCTTATCATCATCGTTGAGTTCGCTTTGGTGGCTTATTTGCTTTATTCGTTAACAAAAAATATTTATAGCAGTTATTTAATTGATCAATATATTGAATCTTTCGAAAAAGAAAATGCGGTAATAGAACAGGAAAATAAACAAAAGAATGATGATTATTTATATTTTACTTCAGAGGAGTATATAGACAAGATTGCCAAACAAAATCTAGGATTAGTTAATCCGGGAGAAGAAGTTATTATTTTATCGCCGGAGGTTTTAGCTCAAGATGTTGAAAATCCTGAAACGCAGGAAGATAATGGTGATTACGCTAAATCTTCTGAGAAGTCTAATCCGCAGTCTTGGTGGGATTTTTTCTTTGGTGATTGACTTTAAGATTTTTTTTGAGTATCTTTCGTGAGCTTTGAAATTGTCGCGGGGTAGAGCAGTGGCAGCTCGTCGGGCTCATAACCCGGAGGTCGGCGGTTCGAATCCGTCCCCCGCAACCAGATTTTCAGAAAGGTTATGTAAAAATTAGTTTCATATCTCGTGGTTGTAGGGGTATAGTTCTTTGAGGTAAAAAATTAACCTCATTAACATGACAATTCCTAGCTTTTTGACAGAAGACAGGGACTGCGATTATAAGATCCCTCTGTACGTTCCTACGGTTGTTCGAGCTACCTCAATTGCTTCCAAGAAGGATCGTTTTAAGGCGATTCAGGAGAGTGGTTATAATGTTTTCAGGCTTGATTCCGAGAATGTTACGATAGATCTATTAACTGATTCAGGAACAGGAGTTATTTCTGATATTCAATTGTCAAAAATGATGCTGGGAGATGAATCTTATGCCGGAGCGACAAGTTTTTATAAATTAAAAGACTCTGTTAATTTTATTACAGGTCTTCCCTATGTTATTCCTACTCACCAAGGTCGTGGGGCTGAGAAAACTCAAAATGCGGTAATGACATCTCCTCTGGTACGCAAAGAACAAGAAAGATTGATTAAGGAAAATGGCAAAAATTTTAGTGCTGAACAAGTAAGACATGCGATTGATTGTCGAGGAGATTTTATTCCTGAGGTATATATTCCTGGAAATACTCAATTTGATACTACTGTTGGGCATATTGAATTTGCGCATGGAATTCCGATAGATTTGACTATTGATGAAGGGAAAGATGCTTCTAAGGATCATCCTTTTAAAGGCAATATTGATATTTTGAAATTGGAAAAATTTTTGGGTGATTTGGCGAAGAAATTTGGAAAGACAAATGTAAAAGATCACGTGCCTTTCGTTCTTTTGACTATTACTTGTAATTCGGGTGGTGGACAACCTGTGTCTATGGCTAACATTAAAAAGACTAAGGAAGTCGTTGGAAAATATTCGCTACCTTTGTTTTTTGATGCGGCTAGATTTGCGGAAAATGCTTTCTTTATTAGGGAAAGGGAATCTGGTTATGGGGATAAAGCGATTAAGGCGATTGTGAAGGAAATGTTTAGTTATGTTGATGGTTGTACAATGAGTGCAAAAAAAGATGCGATTGTGCCAATGGGTGGATTTATAGCTGTAAGGGATAAGGCTTTGTATGAAAATTTAGCTAATGCCAATATTCTTTTTGAGGGATATAAGACTTATGGTGGAATTTCGGGGATGATGATGGAAGCTTTGGCACAGGGTCTGATGGAATCAACTGAATATGATTACTTGAAAGACAGAATCTCATTAGTGAGATATTTGGGAGATAAATTATCTGAAAAGGGTATTCCAATTGTGAAACCAGTTGGTGGACATGCTGTTTTTGTTGATGGAAGAGCATTTTATAAAGGGATTATTCCTGAAGATCAATTCCCTGCTCAAGTGTTGACGGCTTATTTGTATATTGAGAGTGGCATACGTGCTGTAGAAATAGGATCTTGTTTGGCTGGACGTGATCCAATTACTTATGAAAATAAAAGGCCTTCTTTGGATTTAATGAGACTTACTATTCCACGAAGAAAATATGGCCGTGATCATATGGACGTTGTGGTTAAAGCTTTGGACTTCTTGTACCAGAATCGGAAAAAGGCAAAAGGTCTTAAGATTATTGAAAGTAGTGAGCCAAAAATTGGGATTAGGCATTTTAGTTGTATGTTCAAACCAATGGACTAAGAAAGATAAAATCTTGCTTTTCGATGCATTTCCATTAAAATGCGTCTGTTAAAAATTGAAAAATTGGCATGGCAGGGTAGCTCAGTTGGTAAGAGCGCCGGATTCATAACCCGGAGGTCGACAGTTCGAATCTGTCTCCTGCTACCATTGTGTTAAATGGCTTCTATTGTGGAGTTTGGGGTGTTTGAGGTGTCTCGGGTTCGA
>Ga0172381_10004249_pt1 | contig 14854 bp, 29 predicted proteins | sample Leawel6488metaG_FD_119754 | JGI IMG/M metagenome (GOLD analysis project Ga0172381, IMG submission 119754) | Leachate microbial communities from a municipal landfill in Southern Ontario, Canada - Leachate well 64-88 metaG | ecosystem: Engineered > Solid waste > Landfill > Unclassified | place...
ATGAAGAGAGTCCAAAATAATTACCGTGTGTGGATGGCAATTTTCTGAAATCCATTTAACTAGAGGTCTGCTTGCTGTTTCAAATTCTTTTCTTTTTTCTTCCGATAATGTCATATAACATTTCTCCTTATTAAGTTTGCGGAGGCTGAACCCAACCACCTAACATTTCAGCTTTCTCGGCATCCCGTCAAATTCCTTTCGGAACTCCGCAAAACAATTATTAATTTTTTCCTACAAACAAATCTTCTGTTTTTTCTTTTTTTGTTTTCTTTCTCATGTTTATAATTACACCGTCAGCCGGTGTGCAAATATTTATTTTTCCCGATTTGATTAACCTGCCCGAATTTATATTTATATCAATTATGTCTTGAACCTTATTAAAGCGGTTTATTACATTATCAAACATCCTCATTTTATCAAGCATAATTTTTCTAAATTCAACGGGGTCTTCTTTCGCGATCTTTTCGAGTTCCTCGTCGGTCATCACTTTATAAATTTCATCTTTTTTCATTTTTTCCTCAAACTTAATTTAATATCGGATACTCAAAATTGTTCTTAGTTGAAAAATTAATTCATGCACCAATTTTGATATAAAGGCTCTTGTTTTTTATTGTTTTCTTTTTCCTCATTTAATATTTTATTTGCTTTGTCTCTACATACTTCCATTAAGTCTCTGTTAGCTCCGATATACCACATCGTAGTCTGTATAGAGCTATGTCCAAGCATTTTTGATATACCCTCAATTGGAATTCCGAGGTCAAATAACTTCTTAGCACATCCGTAACGCAAACAATGAAAGTGTAACAAATTAGTTCCAAAAACTTTGATAACTAGATCGTGAAAGGCTCTTGAAACTCCGTTTGTAGTATATTTTTTCCCTTTGTTGTGAAATACATATTCAGATGTTGCATTCTTTTTGAGTTCAATTAAAACATTAAGTGCAATGTCAAGCAAGGGGCAGTATAAAGGGCGGTTTCCTTTTTTCTGCGCTATACGAATCATTTTCTTTTCAAAGTCGATATCAGTCCACTTTAAGTTAACTATATCGGAAATTCTTAAGCCGGTATAGAAATCAAATATCAGAATATTTTTTATATTTGTATTTATACAGGCAGAGTATATCATATCAAAATCCTCTTGCGTTACTGGAAGGGGTGGGGGTGTCCTACGATTAATGTAAACTTTTCTGAATTTCATATCAGTAGGAATAAGATTTAATTCTTTCGCGCAATTTACAAGGGTGTTTAGTTTCGATTGAATTCCGTAAATCGTAGAGTTTGCATATTTTCCGAACAGGGTCTGAATAAAAGCATTAAACATGTCGGGGTTTTCGTTTTTATCCCACGTTGGAATAAATTTTTGGAATTTGTTTAGGATGTCATCGTATGCGACGATAGACTTGTCGGACTTATCTTTGTTTGCGTTGATTAGGCGTTTTCGAGTTGCATTAAAATCGACTTGAAATAAATTTCCCTGTCTACGTTCTTTGAAATTTTTTTCAAACTCAGCAAGGAATATATACGCTTTTGTTAAATCTTTTGTTTTTGTGCTAATCTTATTCCGTTTACCAGCTACAATATACCATATATAATAATATCCGTTCGCAAGTCTTTTTAATCGTAAATTATCCATTTTTTTCACCTGAATGAAAAACATTGACAACTCCGGCAATTTCTGAAATCAAGGTCTCGCGCTTCATATTATCGGAGTTTAAACATATTTTATTAGTTGTTTTCACAAAATTTTTGTATAGTCGTTTAAAACTTCTTGAATTATTTTGTTAACTTTGTCTTTGTCTCTGTTGTTCACGTCTACGAATATTTTTTTTCCGATTGAATATTGATTGAAATTCATTTTCAGGCTGTCGGCAATTTCCTTAGGGTGTAATCCGGCGCACCTTAGTTTTCTCAACAAAATATCGGCGGATGTTTCGGTCTTTTTTTTCTCAACAACACTTCTGTCGGATATTTTTCCGAATAACCTATCAAGGCTTTTTCTCGTATCGGGATGAGTCTTTAGAAATTCTTTGAACGAAATAAACTTTATATTGAAATAACCTTCTTTTTCCTCCGGTGTCATTGTCTTAAATTTTTCTTCTGATACGTTTTTGAAAGAACATTTACCGTTTTTTGTTTCGTTCCATCTTTCAAAATTTCCGTCTTTGCAGTAAATTACAATTTCATCTGGTTTTACAAATTCAAACATAGGGGGGATTTCACCGTTTTTCAAATCCCAAAAATAAACATTTCCATTGTAGTTTACTTTTACAAAATCAAGTTCACACCTGCCTTTGTTTTTTATTAAGTATTGAATATCAGAATAATGTTTATAAAGTTTTTTTCTGTAAGATAGCAGGTCGTTGATCGTAAAGTCTGGATAATTCTTTTCGGTGATTAGATAATCTAAAGCCTCATTTAGCTCTTTCACCGTCCATCCCTTGTCCGACAAATAATCAAGATAAACAACAAATCTATCTGGTTCCATTTTTGTAAAATTTGCAGTAACACAATTGACGGTTTTTTCGAGTTCGGGTATCTTCAACCATGAATCCCTATAAATTTCCGACAACTTCGTATCTCCGAGTAGAACATAAACGGAAGTTTCATTTTGTAAGTTCGGTAAGCCGCTTGATTTTATCGGTAAAGTTTGATCCTGATTTCCCATTTTGCATTCCTAACATTTTTCTAAAATATTTATTAAAGTCAGAATAATTTGTGATACTCTTGAATACCCAGTAAGGGGAAGATTTATTGAGTTCATCTTTTAATTTCGTTATTACTGATTCAATTTGAACGGTTGTGTAATTATGAATTAAATTCAGATCACCTAAAATGCGCGCACCTTCTTGATAATTTTGTTTTAGCATATTAGGGTCTTTTTTCCTAAGTATGTCATCAATCTCAATTGATTTTTTGTAGTGCCAAGAATCTTTTTCAAATTGCTGTTTGTCGTTAGCCTCGTTAATAATATCAGACAGCTCTTTTGCATAATCATATTTTTCTTTGATAATTTCCTCTGTAGGGGTTAATTCAAAATCATTGTCTGAGGTGTTAGCCTCTATACCTTTAGGTATATTGTTACTGTTACTGTACATGTTACTGTACGCTAGTTTTTTTCTAAGCAATACTTCTGCAAAAGCATGTGCAAAATTTTCATAAGTCATTGAATAGTTGAGATTTTGCTCTCTAGTAATAAATAAAAATTCTAAATTCTCTTGAATTTTTAAATAGATTTTTGCAAAATTTTTTCTGTTATTCTTAAAAAATCCGCGATGATTCAATAAAAATTTTTCAGAAAATAGAATATTTTCGTTGTAAAGTAGCGTAGAAATTAACTGAATTTTTGGGTCGGCAAACTGTTTTATAATCTCTTTTACGTTGTGAAGGGGAACTCGGCATATTTTTGCAAAATTCTTATACCATTTTTCATTTATAAATATCATAAATCCCGTTGATTCGTTTTTATCTTGTCCAAATTCTACTAATAAATATATCCAAACCTTTCCGGCATCCTTAAAAGTTTTTTCAAGAAATTCTATTCTGTCCTCAGTCCTGGCGTCCGTTTTAATACTCACAAATTCCATTAATTATTCCTCCCACAATTACAAGTTTTTAGATTTTTGTATTTAGGTTTTTTGACAAAACTGGAAACAAATAAAGAACCACACTCATTACATTTGACTGTAATCCTTAACTTATTCCCAATTCTTTTTTGAGTAATTTTCACGTTAACCTCGTTTTAATATTCATCGTCCATTTCAAAAATTTCTGCTCTCCACTCCATTTCAACATCATAAGGATCGGGAGCGTATGAATCGGGATTATAAATTTCACCGCATTTTTCGCATCTAATATCCATCTCCTTTAGGTCTACTTTTCCATCATAAGTCCAGTTGTTGTCGTGTCCGCAGTGTTTACACTCGAATATTACGGGCGTTTCATCGGGTTCTAATTTATAGTCTTTCATTTTACACCTTAGTTATTTGGTTAGGTTCGCGGAGAAAATACCAATCTCCGCATTTTATTATTGATAGCTTAATGCCCTTATATGAAGTATCGGCTATAAGTTTTCCCTTACATGATGCAACGTGAGATTCTTGAATCATGTTGAATTTTACCGTTTTTCTTTTCCAAAAACTTCTTAATATTTTAGTGTTCATTTCGCACCTACTGTTAAATTCCAAACAACGGACTCCATTATTTTATCGATGTCTTGACCGACCTTCGTTGTTATTACATAGGTCGCAGTAAACCAGCAACTGCTTATAATGTTGTTGGCAAACAATCTCGGATTCACATCAATATATTGCTCGTCAAAAATTCTTGCTTCACCGTTGCTAGTCTTAACAAGTTTGACGCGGATTTCAGTTGAATCAGAAAGGTAGTTTACAAAGGCGCTTAACGATGTAATTCTTTCAGGAACGTTGTTTCTAATACTTATTTCTATGTTACTCACAACTGCTCCGTTGTTCGTATAATCTATAATCGCGCCTCTGTTGTTCGTTTCTACGTAGGTATAAGGTAGAATGATGATAGAAACACCGCTAGTCGCTGACTGAGAAAAGCCATTCACAGTAAAAAGCAATAAAAGGGTCAATAACGCAAATATTGCTTTAACCGGCTTTATTGTTTTTGCTCTTGCCTTTTCAGCATCTTTTGCTTTTATTTCTTCTGCTGTGTTGTCTTTGTAGATTATGAGATATTTCATTTTTATAATTCCTTAATTTTGTTTTCAAGTTTATTTAAATTTATATACCGTATTCCGGCGTCGTTAGGGTTTGATGAATTATCTTTTACGAATTCTAGTAATTCTTTAATAATTCTGTTTTTTTCAAGCACCCTCACCATCTCTATTTGATTTTCCATTAAGAATGATTTCATTCTATCACCTTAATTTTTGAAACCACATAATCTTTTCCGCTTTCTTTTTGTTCGGCTTGAGCTAGTATTTTAGCCCGTTCTTCCGTTAAGGCTCTTTTCCTGAGTTTATCACCATTTTGAAAAGTTATTTCAAATCTTCGTTGGTTCATTTTATTCTCTCAAGTTTAATCGAATCAATTATTTTTTTATTTGTTTTTTGTCTTTCGATATTCTTTTTAACAATTTGCGTGTCGTGCGGAATATCTTTAACGGCTTCTTTACAACAGCCGAACATTAAAATTGCTATTAGCATCAAAATAAATAGTTTCATGTTTTTTCCTAAACTTTAAAATTCGTAGCCTTGTTTCTTTTATCATTTCCGGGGTAATTTCCGACAAATCGTAACCATGCATGCAAGTTAAATTTTTTACTACATACCAATACTTTAAATTTTTTGCACCGTTTTTTCTGTAATTCTCAAATTTTTCTTTGTTGTTTTTTCTCCAATTTGTTTGATAGATTTTGTATTCCTCGTTTTTCCGATGAATCTCGTTATAAGAATTTTGATAATTTAGAATACGCTCTTTATTATCTTTGTAATACTGTTTCTGGCGTTCGCATCTGCATTTTTTACAGGTATTATATCCTTTACTGAATTCGGATTCGGATTTTTCGGCGTTGCATTTAATGCAGATTTTGGTTTTCATATTTTTCCTCTAATTTTTAAAAATGTTTAATTGTGGATCAATTATTTTCGTAAACCCGCCGGCTAAAACAGAACTCTTTGCGTTCTTCAATTCGGATGATTTTGAATTCAATCTATAAATTCCATCTGATTGAAAAATACAGTCAACTTTTATCAGCCCATCTTCAATCAACTGCCTCATTATCCTATCCCCGGAATTAAGCAGTATTGGATTTGACTTTTTTAAATCAATTCCGTAAAACCAATTTTTATTACCGAGTTTTGGATATTTAGGATGTTTTTGGAAAAAGTAATTGCTATCAAATTTATATTCGTCAAGTGCGACCGCAAGTAAGAAGTCAATCACGAGGGGAGACATCTTTTTGTGTTTTACTTTAATCCATTCTGTTTTAACCGAGTCCATAGCGCACCTATACGTCTTGTAGGTTATTAAATTCGTTTTTCGTTTTATCAAGTTCGTTCTGAAACCACTTTATCGCAAAAGGAATGATCGTCTCAGAACTGCCGCGTAAATCTAAATTAATTAAATGCGTGCGGCCATCAACGGAGCAGTGAATTGAAAACAGAGCATTACTGTTTCGTGCTTTTGAAAGAAGTTCAATGTTGTTTATAAGCGCCTCCTCCGTTTCCTTTAATTTAAATGCCTTATCAAAAGTTTCTATTTTCATAATTTTATTCCTTAATTTAATTGTGTTATTTTTGCTTTTCTGCTTTTTATGAATTCGGGGTTTTCTTCGAGACTGAAATTCAAAACATTCTTTTTAGCTTGCTCAACCAACTTATCAAATTCACCATTATCGAATTTTATAATTTCTTTGATTTCTTTAACCTTTAAATAGTTAGTCATTATCGAATCACTCAAATCGATTAGTTTGTCTTTTAAGTTCGCATCAATAGTTCTTGATTTGAGCAGGTTGTTCATTGTTTCCATCATTTTTTCGGGTTTCATTTCTTTCTTCTCCACGTTTTTTTTATTTTTGTATGTTTTAGCCTGTGATATTTTTTATCAATATCGGCTTGCATTTTTTCAGCGTTTATTAGGTAGAACATTATTTCCTCCTCACAGACATTGTGTTTTCTGAATAGAACTCTATGCCCTCAATTTTAACCGTGCCTTTTGACGATTTAGCGATACCGGCAAGAAGTTTTTCATTTGGTATTAAGTATTCACGAGGGATTTTCTTTTCATCTTTGATTCTGTATTTCCATGTTTGTGATTTTGCGGAGCCAAACATTTTAACGGTCTCGGCAACAACAACAGGGGCGGTCTCAATAACGATTTCTGATTTTTCCTGTAAGTTCTCAGCTTTGGTTTCTAACCTATCGGCTTGTTTATCAAGTTTTTTTGCATCTTCAATCAGCTTTTCGGCTTCATCAATATTACCGGCAATTGCCAACCTATCAGCTTCATCTTTTGCTTTCTGTGCATCTTCTCTTGCCTTATCGGCTTTTTCCTGTTCTTTTCTTGCCTTTTCTGCCAGTTCATCCGCTTTCTTTTTTGCCTCTTCGTCTTTTTTCCTTTGCTCCTCTGCCGCTTTTTTTCTCTGAATTTCATCGTAAACCAACATCGCTTTTTTAAACCCGTTAATTGCACCCTTAAAATTTGTGCTTTGAGTTTTAAATGCGTCGTTTACGTTGTCAACAAAATTGTTGAAGGGCTTTACCATTGCAACTCTTTTACCCTCAGCCTCATCCATTAAATTTTTTGATTCAACTGCTTTATTGTAAATTTCCTTGTATCCAGTTTCATCACCGATTATAACGCTTTCGGCTTCGTTAAGGAATAATTTACTTTTGTCATTTAATGGTTTTAAATATTCGTTAATTTTAACTAACTTACTTTCAGTAAAAACGGTTAATTCGTTTTTGGGTTCTGCTGGGGTTTGTGTGTCGTTTCTCATTTCTCAAATTCCTTAATTAAATTATGGTTACGTTTAAAATTATAAATGTTAAGTGTGTTTAGGAAAACTCTTTCATCATATGAATTCGATAGAAGTATCAATTTACAAGTTCCATCTTTTTTCAAGTAAACGGTCAGGCGGTTTTTAATTTTTTGTTTTTCTTGTTCTTCGTAAGCTATTTTGTATGCGGCGGTTTGAAGATCAACATAAGGCATTTCGCAGCCGGTCTTTATATCCAATATTGACATACCACTTATTTTTACGGGTTTTTTTGCTCTTATATCGTAAACTAAAATCTCTTTTAGTTCCGCAACTCTATCAAGAGTTCCGCGATACTTATATTTTTCGGAAACAATACTTTTTTCTATCTCAATCATTTTTGGATTAACTTCATTGATAAACTTTTCCCATCCGCTGAAATGTTTTTCATATTTTTTATCATAATCCAAAAGGTTGTCTCTGTCATATAATTCCGTAATCTTGTGGACATAAGTTCCACGGTCTTGAGCCTCTTCCATAATTTCCGGTCTGATTGTTGAAAAGGGGTCGAAAATATCCGCTAATATCGCCGTTACTCTTGGATAGCTCATGATGCAACCGCCTTATCATAAACGTTTCTTATTTCTTTTTTTATTTTTTCAGCAGTTTTATCGTCTGGAATTTCGGAAGCGTTTTTAAAACCAAAACCAGTTAAAACTTTATCAAATGTTATTGCACCAATAATATTTTTAGCCTCTAATATTTTTTTCAGATTATCGGGTGAAATACTTGAATTTTGGATTATTGGTGTTGGTTCGGGTTTCTTGCTATCTTTAGGTGGCTGTGGAGGTGTGGGGGGTTGTGGGTTTTTACCGTTTCCATTTCCGTTCCCGCCTTTTTTGTCGTCATCTCTATCAGGATTTGGCTTGAAATCGTCATCAAGTTCGCCCGCATAAGCTTCTCGACCAACACCATAAAATGATGCGGTTTTCTTAAAGGCGTTTGTGATTGCGCCCTTCAAGGCATCGGCTCTTGAAATCGCATCATGTCCGCCTATACAACGCTTAGTATCTTCTAATAATTCAAGATCGGTGTTTGCTTTTATGGTTATTGAAACATCAATCATATAAATATATTTCGGTTTTCCACTTGAATATTTTTCAACATCCTCAGCAAAAACTTTCCAATCCCATTTCCATCCCGTAATCCCTAAAACCATATTAAATCGATCAACATGATACTGATAATTTTGACCAGCCGTATCATAGCCCTTATGTGTATCTTTACTCAGGGCTATTTGTTTAGCTTCTGCCGGCAAGGGTGCGGATAACTCCGCATAAATATTTCTTTTTGCTTTTTCATCTGACATTGTTTTTATTCCTCTAAATATTTTTTAAGTTCATTTTCCCAATTAGTTTGAGCGGCATGTTTTGCCTCGGCAACACCAACGCTTGGGGCGTCGCAAATAATTAATTCGTGATGAAGAGTCATGCATTCGTCTGTTGATCTCGTTAAATGTGTTTTGATTGAGTTGTCGCATTCGTTTATTACTTCGTAGAATCCACCAATTACTTCCGCGTAATATTTTTCCATCATTTCGGGTATGCTTCGATCTTCCCAAACTAATTTTTTAATTTTCATTTTCACACCTTATTTTATGCTTGTTTCTTCCAAAACTTTTTTAAATTTTGATCAACTTCTTTTTGTTGACGTTCATTATTTACAAACCATCTACCGGCTTTTGAATCCAAACAATAAGCCTTTTGAGTTTGCGGATTCCAAAGAAAATATTCACCGATTCTTATTACTTTTTCGGTCTCAGCGCATAGACGGTTAACGTCTGATTTAAGTTTAATTAGTGCCATTTTAGTGTTCCTTTATTTTTGGTTTTTTAAAATTTGGATTCTTTCGTAAACACTGAATTTTGTATACTCCTCGATCGTAACAAGAAACTTGCACTTCGTCGGATAATAACATTGCCTTCCACAACTAATTTTGCTTTTTTCGCAATTTTTAATTCTGTCAATTATTTCCTGTATGTCTTTCGGTGCATTACTCATCGTTTTCACCTTAAAATTTTGAAATTAAATTTATAACCGAATCGGCAAAATATAGTGTTGCCAAAAAGCCGAACATTACTTTTTGTTTTTTCATGTTAATCCTCAATAAGATTTTCATAAAAAGAGCTTACTTTTTCAAGAAATTGAAGATAATCCTCGTCTTTAATGCCAACTCTTCCGATACAACAAAGTCGAAGATGCTCGATATTTTTTTTGCCGGGATCAATCTTTATATATTTCTCGATATTTTTTAAGCAATCATTATAGTTCTCAAGCAAAAATTCAATGTTCGCCTTATGCTGAAAAACAAATAGAGAATTTTTTGTATTAGGGAATGATTTTAAATATTGCTCATAATTAAGGAGACAGGAATATGCTTCCGGGATTTGACTGTGTTCGATTAAAATGTTGAATTTTTTCTCAAATGAACTTGTTACATTTATCGATCCGCCCCCGATTGCTATACATTTATCATAACAATCAATTGCTTGTTTGTGTAAATCGCAAAGCATTATTGGTTGTGATCCTCTAATTTCATCTAATCCGTGCTCTAATATTATATTTTTCATTTTAGTCTCTCTTTCTTAAATCTTTTGTATAGAGTGCGTAATCAACACAGTGTTTCATTCCGATATAATTTATAAAGTCAACCAAAACGGCATCGGAAATTTCTTTATTGACGGTTTCGCCTTCATCAACGTTATTCATGTGTGAATTTCGCTTTACACTTTCTCCTGCAATAAGAGAATAATCTTTTGCGTATTTAGTTAGCATTTCTAAAAATTCTATTGCTTTCATATTAGCTCCGTGAAAATTCAGCTTGAATCCCACTTTTGGATATCAAACAATAATTATATAAATAGTTTTTCCCGGAATCTTTGACGGGTTCAAGTCTGGAAGCAGCGAACATTGAAGGCTTGCGTTCGAGCGCGGTTAGAATATCTTTTAATTCTTCGGAATTCTTAGAATCAAGACTATATCTAATATCTCGAAATGCCAAGCAACAGGAGTCGACCCTGTTTAGTTCATCTTTAATTTTTTTGATTAAATCTTCTTTGGTGTGCATGTCCTTCTCCTTAAAAAATTAGTTCAAAAATTAGTTCATAAATCTTTTATTGATTTTTAGAACTTTTTTGCTTATCTTTTGAACTAATCCTTTAAGTAAGGTCTTCTAAAGGCTTGTTATTTTCCTACGCACTCTCCCTTTGGAGGGAGTGCGTAGGAATAAGTCTTTAGAAATGTAGCCTTTATTTAAGGCTTTTGAGGACTAGTTCAAATTTTAGTTCAAACTTGGGTAAATATAATACCCTAATTTTGTTATGTCAAGGGTAAATTCTATGCCCTAAAAAAAATTATACTGGCATTCTCTCTGGGTGATTTTCACGGCAATGTTCCCAGTATAGACCGTCAAGCCATTCAGCACACGCGGTTGGCCATTCGTCGGCATACTCTCTGTCGACTTCCTGAATAAGTCCGCAACTTTCACAAACAATGTGGCTAATATGATCGGGTTCGTCCAATTCAACGGTATAACCAAACCATGGTTCGGCTGCCGTCAATCCATCCCGTAATCTGCGGGCAAATTCTCTATAATTAGAAATATCGTGATTACGAAAACTACAATCAGATTTTGAATCTGGGTTCTCGATTGACGTATCAGCGTTGCGGTGAAGATCGGAATATCCCTGCTCTAAGTCAAAACCAAACCCACACTCCTCGCAACCGTAAAACCATTTTTCGTTGTCGTTGATTACGAAACCAACAACTTTCTCATTGTAAACAATATTAAATTTTTTCATTTTGTTTCTCCTTATTTTTTTTATTAAATTTTGTTCTACACCCTAATTCAAAGAACGTTATTTTATAAACTTTTTGCCTTTATTCCCCCTTGGTTCGGGGTTGATTTTTATGTTGTTTTCGGAAACAAATTTTAAACAAGCCTCGATGATTTCGTTAAAACTTGTGTTGTATTGTTCAGCTAGCTCCTCAAGCTTTTGTCGGGCTTCGGGGGTTAGTTGATAACTGCCTGATACTTTTGCCATGTTTACTCCTTTATTATTTTACAAAATAAAATTTTTCGGGTGTTACATATTCGATTTTCATTTTTTTTATTCCACCTCCAAGACCACCGTAGTCCCACCACCAGAAGGGTGTTGTACTGTTTTGGCTGAAATAATACACACTTGATCGCCAATCAAAACCTCATATCCGTAACGTGATTTGTCGCCAACCAATACATTTTCGCATTTCCTTAAATCCGATATTGTTGTAATAATATCCCCGTTGCCAACTAACACCTCACGTCTAGTATCCCAGAGATTTTCTATTTCTGCTTTCATCTTCGTAATCCTTATGTTTGTTTTAATTTCTATTTACAATATAATATATATCATATCAAAAGTCAAGTCTTTTATTAATTATTTTAGGTCAATTAAAAATACCCTAATTTATACCTAAACGCAATAAATACAAATACGTATAAAATACACTAAAATTTAATGAATTTTTATTTAAAAAATAATCGTAAAAATACTTGACAAAAAAAAGAGGGTTTGAAGGTACCGAATAATTGACCTAAAAATTATTGAGTTTTGGGGAACTATTTTAGGAGGTGTTTTTGATGGTGTAAGTGATGGTCAAAATGATGGTGTATTTGATGGTGTAAATAAGTCTTTAATTCAGAAAGAAAATAGTTTTTGAGATTGGGATAATTTTGATACTTGTGTAATATATTGTAGAAAAATTAAGGTGAGAAAACAATCGACTAATGTATATTTTGAGAGGAATTAAAAATGCCATTACTGCATACATATATAAATCATTTTCCGAAATCTGAAAAATTTATGCAGGAATCTGTTGCTGATTTGTTGACGAAATCACAATTATTCCACACGTCAAATAAATCACCTAAAATTTATAGAGAAGTTAGAATAAAACAAATTCATAGAATTTCAGATGTGATTGTATATTTCTCTGATTACAGAATTTTCAATGTTGAATGCAAATTAAACAACATACAAGAGTGTATAAAACAAGCCGTTGATCATGCGAAATGGGCAGACTATTCATACGTTTGTATGCCGGCAAACGCTTATTTAGCCAACGAACACAGAGGAACCCTGATAAGGAAAAAAATTGGTCTTTTATTGTGGACTGAAAATAATTTAACGGAAGCAATTTATGCGGGACATAATTCTGCAAAAGATTATGCAATAAGAAAAGTTGTTATCGAAAGTTTGAAATCAAATAATAGTCAAGAAAATTTATTTAAAGAGAAAATAAAGGAGAAGCAGAATGAACAATGTTAGAAAATGCGCAAGAGCGTGCGAATATTCGGTGTGGAGTGATTATCATAATACGTGGATATGCAAATCATTAAAATCTTGCGACTATTGAGGAACTAAAACCATGATCGAAACAATAAAACGTAAAAAAATAGGTTACTTTTCACCCATCGAATTTGAAGAGGGTGTTTTTGTGATAAACCACGTTGAAGGATGTTCGCACGGTTGCAAATACCCTTGTTACGCTCAGCTAATTAAGCGTAAAGATTATGAAACGTGGTGCAAGCCTAAATTAATTGAAAACACTTTGGAGTTGCTCGACAAAGAAATTCCGAAATACAAAGATAAAATCAAGAGGGTTCATCTTTGTTTCAGCACTGATCCGTTTATGTATAATCAGCCGGAAGTAACGGAAATGACGCTTGAAATTATTAGAAAATTATTTTTAAGCGAAATACCCTATAAAACACTAACGAAGGGGTTTATGCCTTGTGAGGAATTAATGAATTTTGAAGAAATTAACAGAAAATACAAATGCCTATACCGTGAAAATCATTACGGAATTTCGCTTGTAAGCCTGAATGAGGATTTTAGATTAGAATATGAACCCTTTGCGGCTCCATACGAACACAGAATAATTGCGTTAGAATATTTATCTGAGCACAATTGCTACACCTACGTCTACATGGAACCCTTCTCGCCGGAAATCACCTCATTTGAAGAGTTTAAAATAATGCTTGATAAAATAAGTTTTGTCAAAAAAATATATTTCGGCAGTTGGCAATACAACAAAAGATATTCCAACAAAACCGAGTTCCAAAAGTATATCGAATACATAACAAGATTTTGTGGTGAAAGAAGTATTGAATTAAAAATTAAAAAGGAAGTAAAAATATGAATCAAGTAATTTCAACAGAAAAACTACCAATTAAAATGTGGTTAAATGATATTGAGGACGGTGCATTAAATCAAGCAAAGAATTTAGCTAATTTACCGTTTGCATTTCATCATATTGCAATTATGCCGGATTCTCACGAGGGATACGGTATGCCTATCGGCGGTGTGTTGGCTACAAAAGGTGCAATAATTCCAAATGCAATAGGGGTGGATATTGGCTGTGGAATGCTGGCTTGTCAAACGTCATTAACCGAAATCACACCGGAAGAAATCAAGAAAATATTTGGCGGTTCAAAAGAATATCAAGGCGGGATAAGGTCAAAAATTCCTGTTGGATTTAATCATCATTCAAAGAAACAAGATGAAAAATGGATGCCTAAAATCGGCATTGAATCAACCGCCGTAATTACCAAAGAATACGAATCGGCTCTCAAGCAAGTTGGAACTTTAGGCGGTGGAAATCATTTCATTGAAATTCAAAAAGGTTCTGATGGTTATATCTGGTTTATGATTCATTCAGGTTCTCGAAATTTAGGAAAAAAAGTTGCTGACCATTATAACAAAATTGCCGTTGAATTAAATGAAAAATGGTTTTCAAGTGTTGAAAAGAAAAAAGAGCTTGCATTTTTACCAGAAAACTCCCAAGAGTTCCATAATTATTGGGCGGATATGGTTTATTGTGTGGATTTTGCTATTTCCAATAGAGCATTAATGCACTCCTGTATTCGTGAGTGCTTTAAAGATGTAATTCCAAATATAAGTTTTACAGACTGGTTTGATGTAGCTCATAATTATGCAAGAAAAGAACATCATTTTGATCACAATGTTATTATTCATAGAAAAGGCGCAACCTCGGCAAAAGATGGTGAAATCGGAATTATACCCGGAAGTCAGGGAACTAAATCCTATATAGTCGAAGGTCTCGGAAACAAAGATTCTTTTTATTCTTGCTCTCATGGCGCCGGTAGAAAAATGAGCCGGACAAAAGCAAAATCAGAATTAAACTTACAAGATGAAATCGATAAAATGAACGCTCAAGGAATAATTCACGGGATAAGAAATCAATCCGATCTTGACGAAGCCTCAAGTGCTTACAAGGATATTGATGTTGTTATGGAGAATCAAAAAGATTTAGTTAAAATATTGGTTGAATTAAAGCCGTTGGCGG
>Ga0172381_10004250_pt1 | contig 14853 bp, 22 predicted proteins | sample Leawel6488metaG_FD_119754 | JGI IMG/M metagenome (GOLD analysis project Ga0172381, IMG submission 119754) | Leachate microbial communities from a municipal landfill in Southern Ontario, Canada - Leachate well 64-88 metaG | ecosystem: Engineered > Solid waste > Landfill > Unclassified | place...
CCCCCCTCGACCGCCTTAGTAGATTAGGTTCAGCCCCGAGAGTATTTCACCCAAAACCCTGTACCCCCCCTTTGGTTTCAGACAAGGTGTTTCGGGGCAGTTTGGGTATCGGAAAACGCGGGCGGATAGAATTGCGTTAGAACGTAAGTGTTGGCGGTATTGGCACTTACTGTTTTCCGGTACTAATGGGGGGCCGTTCTTTTGATGTGTCGTTGTGTTGTACGGCGATGATGAAGTGTGGGCTATCTTCTGCGACGACTCGCCAGCAGAGGCATTCTTTAGCGTCGAGTGGGTGTTTGGTAGCTGTATCGGCGAGCCACTGGAAGAACTCTGGCGAGTGGACTTGTGGCGTATTGGGGGTATTGAACTCTCGTTGGGCGAAGAAGGCGAGTTGTCCGTCGCGTCGTTGGTGTTGGAGTTGGACGAGCATGGTCGTTGATTGTATGCTGTTGGTCAAGACAGAGGTGGTTTCTGGTGGGTGGTGGCGGCGTTTGGCTGGGAGCCAGTCCACTTCCGCCCGCTCCCCTTATGTTGCACCATGCTTACCGTGCTGGTAACGATTTCATGCTTTGGGCGTCCTTTGGTTTCCCCCCTCTCATTGGAGTATAGGACGCAATTTGCGTCTTGCGGTACCGCTAGAGGGGTGTGAGAGTTTGGAGGATAGCTGGCATGGGGCAGTTAACGTCGTGGGAGTCGATGGTGTGGCAGAGAGCGCAGACTGTTCCGGTGGTATCGTGTGCGGTGTAGGTACTGAGGTGTTTGAACCATTTGAGGACAGCGTAGAGTCTACCTGGGTGTTGCGCTAGGGATTGGAGGGTGGAGTCGGGGAGTTGGGCGCAGGCGTTTACGCAGGCGACGATACGTTGGAGGACTTCGGGGCGTGCGTGGTCAACTATGCAGTAGGCGCCGTCTTCGGTTTCCTGGTAGGCGATGCCGTCGCAGTTGAGAAAATGTCGGCCGTTGGCATCGACGAGTTGGTCGCATTTATCGTAGATGGACCAGGGTTCGGGTGGGTGGTTCATTGGGGTATCCTTTGGCGGTTCGGGTAGAAGCATCCAGTGTGTTGGTTCATAGCCGGGGTTTGGCAGGTGAGTCCCGCCGTTGGTCCAGTAGTCACCGTCGTAGTAGGCGATTTCGATCATGGGACCGTCTACTCGGCTGCCGAGGTTTGGCCCGTAGGCGAGGATGTAAGTGCATTTGGTTGGTGGTGTTTCGACTGGTTGCCAGGGGTGTTTCGTTATTTTGCTCCGAACAGTCCTTTGAAGAGGTCGCCGAAGTCGACGGGTGGTGCGCCGGGGTGGTCGCGGAAGGCGGCTTCGCGTTTGGCGGATATGTCCCAGGTGAGGTTGAACATCTTCCGCAGCTTGTCGGGTGTGATTTTCACGGGCTTGTCACCGGCGAAGGATGGGTTTTGGCGGACGTATTCGGCCCAGAGGTCTTCACGGTCGCGGATCATGGTTTGAGCCTTTTGCGGATGGCGATGTTCAGGTGGTAGGCGGCGAGTGGAACCAAGGCAGGCATGAAAAGCGGCAGCGCAACAGGCCAGAAGGCGGCGGCAACGAAGCCAAGAAGACTAAAGCCCACTAGGTCGTCCCAATCGTTGGAGCAGATGCAGACTACGGCGATGATAGCGACCCATGCTGCTAGGGCTATGGTGGCGTACAGTAGCGGTGTCATTGTGTTCCTTTCAGCAGATCGAGTCCTTTGTCTGTCAGCCAAGCGGTACGCAGACTGGTGCCGTATTCGAGGTAGCCGCGTTTTGCGGTGCGGCGCATGGCGTTGTAACACACCTTGACGGGCTGGCAGGTGTGTTTGGAAAGCAGGTCGTAGGGCCAGATAACGTAGTCCAGTCCACGGCAGACGACAACGGCCACGCAAACTTGCAGGTCGGTAACGTCCTTGGTGGCCACGGTTATCCTTTCGGGTAGTCCATGTCGATAATCAGTTGGATGGCGTGGATGGCCTTTTCGAGGTCTTCGCGGCCGTTCTTCTCGCGGTGCCTGAGTACCTTGTAGATGACTTCGCCTTCTGCGTGGGGGACGTTATTGGCCCTCAGAAACTCGCAGGGTTGGATGGCGTAGTCCTTGTAGTGGTCGCCGCCAACTTGGGTATTGAAGGCTTGTTTGGGCTTGGTCATGTTGGGCAGGTAGTTCATGGGTTCCCAGTTGCCGCAGGGGTTTAGGGTTACGAGCGAGCCACCGAAGTAGCTGCACAGCCATTCACCCGGGTGCAATTCGGACTGGAATGCGTGGCGGCAGTTGGCGCAAGTCTTGTCCGTATCGGGTTTGGGTTCTTGGTGTACGGTTGGTGCTTTTCCCCATGCGCGGCAGGCGAGGCCCGATCTATTTCTGTTGTCTGTCCGTTTGCAGAACCAGCCGTCGCCGCCGAAGGATCGTTCGAGGTCGCAGTAGACACAGTTTACGCAGGACTTCAGCATCTCAGCACCACATGAGGGTTTTGTTGTGTGCCAGCCGCAGCCGGTCGGCTATGTGTGAATCGAGGATCACTATTTCATCCGGTGGAAGCTTTGCATCATGGATGAAGTGGATGCCCATGCAATCCACGAATACTTCGGGTGCATCGGCAAATGCTTTCCGCACGGTTTCGAGTGCCGCCGCCCCGACGAACACGGCATTTCTGGTATCGGTAACGTGCTTGCCGAGGTCGAAGTGTTTCATGGCGTGTTCTCTGGCAGTTCTGGTATTGGCATCCAGTGAGTGGGGAGTCGGTGAAAGACAGTGCCACTGTCATCGAAGGCCGTATCCGCCCAGACTTGTCCGGTGGTTGGCCCGTCGTACAGGGACGGCCCGCAGGACATGAGTATGCGAGTTCCATTTCGGGGTGCTGTCGAGACTGGCCGCCAGGGGTGTCTCTGTTTCTCAACCCATTCGAGGGCGTAGGTAACGCACTGTCCGTGGGCAGGGCATTCGGGGATAGCGTCGAGCAGTCGTTCTCGGTCAGTGAGCAACAGGTTGGTGACGTGGATTTCTGTCCGCAGCAGTGCGATAGCGTCTTTCAGATCACCCTGTATTCCTTGGAGTGTCGTGGTGAGTTCTTTGGTTGGTATGCCCTGGCAGTAGTTGACGCAGGCTACGATACGTTCGGCGTTAGCGATGTCGGTTTCGTCGTTATAGTCTACCTCCCCGCAGTAATGGGGGCGTACTCCGATACTCACGACGGTACCGCCTGACGATCCTGGTCTGGGTTCGCCGATTATCCAGGGTTCGGGAGAGTGTTTCATGGCGTGTTCTCTGGCCGTTCTGGAAATGGCATCCATTGGGTGGGGCGTTCCGCGAAGACGTGGCTTTCGTCTTGGTAGAAGTCACTGCGTTCATCATCCCAGTAGGCGACGGTGTAGGGGTAGAGCAGGATTTCCGTTCCGTCCTTTGGCGCGGTCTCGATGGGTTGCCACTGGCCGATCTGGGCTGGCGGCGCCTTTTCGTAGGCCGCCTCTCTGCGATCATAAAGCTTGTCCAGGTTCCCCTTCGCTTGCTTGATGAATTTGTCCTGGATCCTCTTGTTGCGTTCGATGAAGGCTCGTCGTTCTTCGTCCGTCATGTCCTTGGCTTGTTGTTTCAGTGCTTCGTACGGGGAGTCTTCCTTCTGGAAGGAGCGTTCGACGTGTCGCCATGTTCCGGGTGCGAAGTGGACAACGGAAACGCCGTCGTCTGCGATGGTGAGCAGTCCTTGTTCGACGGACATATCGGTGCCGACGTAATCGTGTCTGCCGTAGTCGTTAAAGACGGTGAAGTTGTAGGATGGCATTGGTGGTCCTTTCAGATGGATTGGAGTTGGGATTCGAGTTGGTTGAGGGCGACGAGTTCCAGTTGCCGGACACGTTCGCGGGTAATGCCAAGTAGGGTTCCGGTTTGCGCGAGGGTGGCTTGTGGTTGGTTGAGGAATCGGAAGTGGACGACGGCCTTGAGTCTTGGGGGAAGTTGGTCTACGGCGTGCTGGATGGTTTCGCGTTGTTCCTGGCAGATTGCGGCGGTGATTGGCGAGGGGTATCGGTCGCATTGGACGCCGGTTCCGTCGCCATGGACGACGTTGGGGACGGGTGCTCGGAGTTTGGCCGGGTGTGGGATGGGGCCGGCTTTATCGGAGGTGGCGTTGATGGAGGCGCGCACCCAGTATTGGAGCAGGGTGGTGGCTCTGCCTTTCTTGGGGTTCCAGTGGCTCAGCCATTGGGTTACGGCGAGTCCGGCTGCGGAGAGAATGTCATCTTCATCGAGTCGGAGCTTGGCGCCGAGCGATTGTGCGACTTGGATGGCGCGGGGCATGACGGACGCGGCGAGTTGCTGTCTAGCCTCGACGGAGCCGGCCTTCATTTGGCGGTGGAGAATGCGCTGCTGCTGGTCTGAGCACAAGGCGTATTTGGCCATGCGATCCTACATATTGGTGGCGCGTAGGAATCTCAAAAATGCCTCCTGGGTGGTGTAGTATTGGCCGCCGATTCTGACGCATTCGAGAAGGACTGGCAGGTGTCTCTCTTCGACGATGACGCCTTTGGTGCGCCAGTCGTGCAGTTTCCTGCGATTGGGCTTGCCGGGCAGATTGTTCTTGTCCGTGATTCGCACGAGCGTTTCGTTTGAGAGTCGTGCGATCGTGTCCTGGCACATAGGCCCTCCGTTGCCTTTCCTCCCAAGAAGTATAGGCGATTTCATACGAACTCGCAAGTACCCATACCAAATGCTACCAAATGCTACCCAAACAAACGCCGCGATTTCTAGGCTGTGGGGTGACGGACCACATTCGTTTTCCCCGACTAGCGAGCGACGACATGAAAGAGGAACTACAGGCTGCGATGGATGAACAGGAACAAGTAACTCCCGAAACGCAGGTGGTGGAGACGCCGCCGGTTGTGGAGTCGGTTCCCGAGAATCAGCCGAGTGCCGCCGATCTACGCGCCCTGGCCCGAGAGATGGGCTACGGCGACGAGGACTTGGCAGCCTACAAGGACGACAACGAGCTTGGCCGCGCTCTGCTCTACATTGCCAACGAGTACGGCAAGATGCAGCCGTTGGCACAGTTGGGCCGGAAGGTAGCACCTTACGCGGACAGGCTGGGCGACTTCGAGAAGTGGGTTGCCGAGCAGGACGCCGCGAAGAAGCAGCCAGCCCAAGAGCCCGCGCCCGAGGGCACGCCGCAGTTCCTATGGGACACGCCGGAGTACGATCCTGCCTGGGAGCATCTATCGGAGCAGGACGATCCGATGGGTACGGCGCGGGCGAAGCTGAACAGGTATCGGCAGTTCCAGGCCGAGACGATTCAGAAGTTCATTCAGAACCCGCAAGAGCTTATCAGCCGGGCGATTGAGCCGATTCTGCACCAGAAGGAGCAGTCGATTCAGGAGCAGATTCAGGCGGCGGTCAAGCAGGAGCGGGAAGCATGGCAGAACGCCCGCGCGGAAGAGGCTGCCCAAGCCGAGGAACAGGCTTGGTTGCGGCAGAACATGAAGGACTTGTACGCCCTGGACGGAAGCGGCAATCTCGTTTACGGCCGGGACGGGCAAGCGGTGCTGACGAAGTACGGCAGTCAAGTCTTTCAGGCATACAGTTGGGCGCGTGGACTGAAGGGACCGGAGGGCAAGCCACTTTCGGTCAAAGAGGCGTCCGAGCTTGCCATGTTGCGAGTGCCCAAGGCCCAACAGACACAGACCACACCGCCAGCGCCGAAACCCGGCGAGCAGCGGTTTCTCGATACGGTATCCGAGGCTGAGCGTCACCCCGAGCGTCGGCCACTCGATGAGTCCGCACCTGCGGACCAGTACCCCGATGACGAGCACGCTTTCCGTAGTGAAGCGCGCAGGCTGGCAGCGGCAAACGGGATCAACTTGTAGCCATAATACGGAGGTGACGCGATGGCTGAGCCGTGGATTGGAATTGTCAATCGGGCAGTCGAACTGGCCGAGAAAAAGCTGCTTGACCTGACGAAGGTGAAGTACCTTGTCGCCCGCATGTTGGAGTCGCGCGGCAGGATCGAGTACGGAGTCGATGGCTCCTACGAGAAGAAGTACCCCGTCGATTGGCGGGAGCAGGAGCCGAGCGAGTTCGGCTACGGTTCCGAGACGACCTACACCCCGTTTGAGTCGATCAAGAAGGCGACCCAGACGTGGCGGGGTATGCAAGAGTCGGACGCGATGCACCGCGTCGAGAAGGAGATGATGAAGGGCTCCGCCGGGGAACTGGTGGATCGGTACGCCCGGATTCTTCCGAAGCTCATCAAGTCGATTCGCGACAACGTGTGGAAGTCGTTCGTCGTCAACGGTTCCACGTCCGGCAACGAGCACATGTTCAACGGCATCGAGACGCTGTTCGGTACGGCGGCCAATACGGCGGCCGGGAACATCATCGCCACGCCGAACACGACCTACCACGGCATCAGTACGGCGCTGGCCCAGGGTGGTTCATGGTCGAGTGACCTGAGTACCAGTCCGAACGCCACGCTCGGCACGGACTACCCGGATGGAAGCGGAGACCGCGACTGGCATTACTGGTCGCCGCTGTACCCGAACTGGTCGAGTTCCGCATGGGGCACGTCGCAGACGGGCTGGTCAGACAACTGCACGCGGGTTGTGTCCCGTACGGCGCAATGGCTTCGTCACACTCACGGGGCCGAGGGGCAGTTGGTGTGCCTCATGTCTGGCAACCTGATGACCGAGTGGAACCAGTATTTCGAGGCGAAGTCCCGCAATCTTCCTCCGCACGCGGAGGGCGAGCGGTACGGTTTCCACGACACGTTCAACTACGAGGGCGTGCTGATTCACGCCGGATACGGCATTCCCGCAAATACGGCCTACATGTTCGATGTGGACGCCGTGAAGCTGCTCATGCTGTCGAAGAAGCTCGTGATGACCGAGCCGATCCGATACGACGAGGACACCCACATGTACAAGTGGATGGGGTGGAATCTCGGCGACTACCGTTTCGTGCCCAAGTACTGCGCGAAAGTCTACAACTACGCCTAAGCGAGGGGAGGAATCTCACAATGGCAAATACCTGTCCTATTCCGCGCGGCGGCACGTTTCATGGCGCGAGCGGAACCATCGACACCAGCGACTACGCTGCGGTGCATCTGGAGGGGCAGCCGTTTCGGCTTCCTGCTCTGGACAGCAACGGCAAGGTCTTGAAGGGCCTGTACGTCAAGGGCGTGATTGCCCGCAACGTCAGTGGTGACGAGATCTATCCGGGTCACGTCATGAAGTGGCAGAGCACCTACCGTGGCCGGCGCGTGGACAACGAGCCGGGCCTGTACGGCGAGCCTGCCGGGATCGTGGACGACCAGATCACGCAGACGAGCGTTCGCAACGGCGACTTGTTCCTGCTGATTACCGGGGGTATTGCGCGGCACAAGACGCACACCACGTCGGCGACGATTGCGGTGGGCGATGCGCTCTACGCGAGTGCCACGGCCGGAACGCTGGTTGCGTTCGACGAGGGGAGTTCGAGTGGTGATCAGTACGACATGGAGACTCACCTGGAGTTGTCAAAGAACCAAGTCGGTATCGCCACGGAGGCGTGTGCGACCACGGCAAACGATTCCTCGCTTCGAGGGATCGACGTGACGATCGGCTAACGGAAGTCGCTGCCCGCCGGCGGCAATCGGGGCTGCGGTGGGGTCGGTGGTCGGCCCCATCGCAGTATTCCAACTATCTGATCCCTTTCTAGGGTGCAGCGATGAGCGACGACACCTACCTCGTACAGCCCGACGAGAGGCTATGCGCTCGCTGCAATCGTCTTGTCTCCATTGAGGACTTCACGGGCGATTCTCTCAACTGCAACTCCTGCAATCAGCTTCTCACGCAGGAGGATGCCAACAAGCGGTACGAGGACATGCGGCAACTGATGTGTACCCGAGCGGTGCGCGGGATGGTTGCCGAGCGGACGGGCAAGAAGATCGACGCCCCGCATATCTCGGAGTACGTCGCCACGCTAGTAAAGAAGCTGGGCGGGCTGGAGGCGATGGCGGACTTGCACGTTGAGCAGCTTAAAGCGGCGATTGAGGATACGCCTGGCAGTGCGAGGGTGCTGGATCACTTCAAGGCCATCGTCAACATGATTAACGCTTCCACGGAACACCGGCAGAGTGCGCCGGACGTGGAGGGGTTGACTGAAGACGAGATCATTGCCGAGTTCAAGGTTCTTTCGATGGAGGCGATGACGGAGGACAGGGACCAGTTCCGCGACATTCTGCGGTTGGTGTACGAGCATTCGCCCGAGCTATTGGAGGACGCCCGTGCCGATAGCTGACACCATTTCGTCGAAGAACCGGATGGATGCGCTGGCCGCCGAGATGGCGATGCGCAAGAGGGAAGGGCTATCGACGTTCCGCCCGCGCCCGACACAGATTCCGTTCCACCGATCAAAGGCGTTTCAGAGGGTGGTTCGGGGTGGCAACCGATCAGGCAAGACGGTTGCTGCGGTGGCAGAACTGGCCGCCGCTGTCTTGCACCAGCCGATTGTGACGTGGGAGGGCGAAACGCTACCGCTGAACTATCCGCCGCCGCCGTTGGTTGTTTGGGCGATTGGGTACGATCAGCGCCACTTAGCCCGCATGTACCGCAAACTGTGTGAGCCTGGGCTGTACCGGATCATCAAAGACAAGGCTACGGGCGAATGGCGTCCGTGGAAGCCGTGGGAGCCGGAAGAGGCGGGTAAGAAGCGACTGACAAGGCGCAGCGTGCCGCTGATTCCGCAGCGTGCCATTGCCCACATTGCCTGGGAGAGCAAGGGCGAGCAGGTTCCGAGCGTAATCGAGTTGAAAAACGGAACCCGAATCTTCTTCTTCCCCAGTGGTGGTGAGGCGGGTGTCGGTGAAGCGGTGGATATTGTCTGGATCGACGAAGACATTCAGATTCCCAGCCACGTTCAGGAATGGCAGGCACGACTTGCAGACAACGAGGGGCGGCTGATCTGGAGTTCGTGGCCGAAGGACAGCAACGAGGCTTTACGGCTGCTGGTAAAGCAGGCAGAGGAACAGGCGGGCCAGACGAATCCAGACGTGGAGTGCTGGACGCTGCGGTTCTCGGACAATCCGTATATTCCAGACGAGGCCAAGCGGAAGATTCTGGCGACGTGGGCGGCTGCTGGTGAAGCGACGTTGTTGGCCCGCGACCAGGGGTTGTTTGCGGACGGATTGCAGCGAGTCTTCCCGCAATTCGACATTGAGACGCACGGGCTGGTGACGAAGGGCGACCCCGATCCGATTGAGCGTGCGGTACGGGACGCGCCGAACATGCTGCCGGACAACTGGACGTACTACCTGGCCTTGGACCCTGGCTTCGAGCATATCGCGGCGGTGTTTGCGATGGTGCCACCCCCGAATCTTGGCAAGTGCGTAGTGATTCGCCGGGCGTGGTACTGGTCGCGTGTAGACCACCATGCGGTGGCGCAGGACATCAAGGGCGAGTTCCCCGACGTTCCGTGGCAGGCGTTCATTATGGACGCGCACGCGGGCCGGACGCACACGATGGGGCGCGGCGAGCGGGTAGCGGACGTGTTCTCGGAGGCGTTTGAGCAGGCGAAGCTCGAAAGCGATACGACCGGCTATGCGTTCATTCCAGGTTCGGATGACGTATCTGCGAGAAACATGATCGTGCGGCAGTGGTTGAGCGAGACGATGAACGGGCGTCCGAGGTTCCGGCTGGTTGCGGACGACACCTATGCGATGCAGCGTGAGTTCGCCAACTACAAGTGCCGAGTTGGGCGCGACGATACGGACGACGTGGTGAAGAAAGACAACCACACGATGGACTGCAATGGGTACCTGATGGCGTACCTGAATCCGCTGTTTGCGGTGGAAGAGGCATGGGTGGCACCACGTCAGTCGCCTTACGTGGACCCGATGCTGAAGTTGCTGAAGAAAATGGAGGGGCGCAATAAACGGCCCGGCGCCTCATCCTCGTTCTGGCTGGGACCAGGGGCCGCCCCGACGATTGGAGCGACAGTATGAGTGAGTTAGCGACCAAACCAGTGAAGCCGATTGACGGCCAGTATCGCACGCAGAACCCCGAAATGCGCGTTGTGCGATTCTACCGATCCGGCTCGACGACCGACCCCGAGAGTACGGCGATTGTAACCAAGATCGACAAGATGGACCGTGGCATTTTGGACCTGTTGGTCCTGTCCGGTGGTCGGTCCATGCTGCCGATCAAGTCGGTGCGACATGCCGAAGATGCGTTCTTCGAGTACATGCCCGACGCCCGGAAGAACGGCGTGTGGGATTACTTGGAGATCGACCGCCCGACGAAGAAGCCGGAAGTGAAGCCCAAGGCAAAGGCTGACTGATGGAAGAGAACGAATCCCTACTGCGACCGATGACGGCTGCGTGGTTGAACAAGCTGGAGATTGCGCGCGAGGTGCGCAAGAAGGAGTTCGACGACTACGCGGACCAGTGCATGGCGTTCTATTCGGGCGCGTTGGGGTTCATGTACTCGAAGGAGTTCCAGTCGCGGTACACGAAGGGCAACTTCGACCCCAAGTTCAAGATTACGCTCAACAAGCCGTTTGAGTTTGTTGCCTTGATCGGACCACTGCTGTATGCACGCAACCCCGACCGGCGCGTAACGCCGTTCAAGGTGCCCGAGTATCCGACCGAGTTGATTGCTGCGGATATGGGCATCGACCTAGTGAGTCTGTCCGAGCAATATCAGGCAGTGCAGCAGATGCAGGCGGAAGCGGAGCAGACTGGTGTTCCGCTTCCGCCCGAGGCCGAGAACGTCATCGTCCAGTACGAGGGCATCCAAGAGCATTTGAGTCAGTTGGGCGTCGTGGACCGCTTGGAGCGACTGAACCGGGACGCACTCTGCAAGGTTGCCGAGACGTACCTGAACTTCACGCCGGGCGAACAGCCGGACGGTGGGTTGCAGGAGGCGGCCGAGGTTGCCATTACCGAGGCGATGGTGACTGGGCTGGCGATGCTACAGCCGCAAGTCTATACGGTGCCTGGTAGCAATATCCGGCTGACGGGGTGTTTCTACAAGAACAACCGGAAGCTGTTGGTGGACCCGGACGCCGAGAGCCTGAACTTTGGCGAGGCGACGTGGATTGCCCTGGAAACGACCGAGCCGCACTTCATTGCCGAGCGGCGGTTCAAGCTGCCGTATGGCGCGTTGAAGAACAAGTCTGGCAGTAGCCAGTCGGGTGATGCGATGGGCGCGGTGCAGAGCCGCGAGGACCATTACGACCAGGTGGCGCGTGGGACGACGTACGACAACATTACGTACTGGGAAATCTACTCTACGGCAGGGGTAGGGACCAGACTGTCCGGCCAGACGCAGCCCATGCAGCAGGCGTTGCACGAGGCGGTGGGCGACTTTGCTCGGATTGTCGTGGCGCAAGGGGTTCCGTTCCCGTTGAATGCCCCCGACGCACGGTTTGAGAAGGCGACGGTGGACGAGGTTGCCAAGATGTTCGCGTGGCCGGTGCCCTACTGGAAGGACCGACGTTGGCCGGTGGGGTTCCTGACGTTCTACCGGAATATCCAGAAGGACGCGAGCCCGTGGCCCATGAGCCCGATGCGACCGGCGCTGGGCATTCTGGTAGCGCTGAACATCATCATGTCCCACTTGGTCCAGCGTTCGTGGCAGTCGAGCCGGACGTTCGTGGCCATGCTCAAGCGGGCGGTGAAAGAGTTCCGCGAGACGTTCGAGAACGGGCAGGACTTGCAGATCGTCGAGGTTTCGGAGATCAACGCGGATCTGGACAAGTGCATCAAGTTCCTGGAGCAGCCGGAAGTCAGTTTCGATATGTGGCGGATCGTGGAGCAGTTGTTCAGGCTGCTCGATAAGGCCACGGGCATGAGCGACATTCTGTACGCGGTGGGTGGCGACTCGACGCCGAGAAGCGCAAGAGACGTGGAGGAACGCAGTAAGAACCTATCCGTGCGGCCGGACTACATGGTGCATCGGGTGGAAGACTGGATGTCGAATCTCGCGCGTATGGAAATGCTGTGTGCATACGAGAACAAGATCGACGCCGAGTCGGTTCAGCCGTTCCTGGGGACGATTGGCGCGCAGTTGTGGCAGAATCGGTTTCTGAACGCGGACCCGTCGCACATCTACCGGGAGGTATCGTGCCGGATCGAGTCGGGCAGTGCGAAGAAGCCGAATCGGGACCGGGACGCCGCGAACGTGCGCGAGATTTACCCGGTACTGTCTCAGCAGGCGGTCGCGGCGTGGGAGCGTGGGGACGCGGAGCCAATCAATGCACTCAACGCCAAGCTGGGGGAAGCCTTGCAGATTGACTTGACGGCGATGCGGTTCCAGCCCCCGGCGCCGGAACAGGACGAGGCGGCCATGCAGAAGGCCCAAGCGGAGCAGCAGAAGGCGCAGATCGAGGCCCAGAAGGCGGAAGTCGAGATTGCGGCCAAGGCTGCGGAGATGGAGTTGAAGCAGGCCGAGCGAGAGCAGGCCATCGTCAGCGACACGGTGAGTGCCGAGCAGCACTTGGTCGAGAATACCGAGCGACACATTCAGGAGCTTGTCCAGACGCAGGAGAAGCATGAGATGGACATGGAACTCATGCAGGCGGAAGCCGCGATGCGCAAGAAGATGGGCAAGGGCAAGGAGAAGAAAGAGTAATGTACCCGACGATTAGCGACAACCCGGCTGTTCAGCAGGATTACGAACGGATGCGCGAGCGCGGCCAGAGCCACAATATTGCCGAGATGCTGGCCCTGAAGCGGACCCCGACGCTACGCACGGACGCGACCCTGCTGGCTGCGGTGAACGGTGCGAAGGAGGACTTTTCCTTCGAGCAGGACAACTTGCACAGCAAAGCGGTGGTGAAGACGGCGAAGCGGCTTGGGGTGCATCCGAAGCAATACCAGCCGACCTTGGCGGATTACGCGGGCGACCCGAAGGCGTTCATCCCGAACGACAATGCGAGGGGGCACTTGAAACGAGTCGCGCAGCATCATAAAGACCGATGCGCGAGGGCCGTAGACACGGAGTTGAAAAATGGATGAGACAGTATCGGTTACCGCGATTCTGAGCACGACTGGCGAGGTTCAGTTTCGGGACTATCGCAAAGGAATGGTGTTCATTCCGGCGGGGAGCAGCATTACCCGGCTTGCGTTCTTTGTAGCGCCGACTGCCGGCGGGACGTACCTGGCACTGGCCGACGCGACGGAGGGCACCACGAGTTCGTCGAGTTCGAGTTCCGGCGATGACGGGATCGCGATTACGTCGGGCATGGTGGTCCTGGCTGTGGACGCCGGGCGAGCGTACCAGTTGCCCGATGCGTTGGGCGGTTGCCGGGCATTCAAGATGGTTGGCGATGCGGCGGGCAGCGTGGACGTTAGTTTCCAGCGGTCATTTGCGTAGGAGAAGAGACAATGGCATCAAGCCTAGCGTTACGGCGTGCCCTGAAGAACGTATTTTCGCCAACGGGTGCGAAGGAAGTATTGGCCAAGCTCGATAGCGGGCTTTTTGTGGGTTCGTGCAGCATTCAGTTGCGTACGGACCTGTGGGCATTGGTTGTGCCTCAGGTAGCGAAGGAACTGATTGCCGGGCTGTCCGGGGGTGGGATTACGAGTCCGACCGTTCCGTTGCGGCTGGCGGCGACTTCGCTGCTCGGCAGTGTCGAGGGGCCTGAGTTCCTTGAGTTGCTGGCGGTTACGGAATCGAGTTCGTCGAGTTCCAGCAGTTCAAGCGGTGCGGAAGACGAATCGTCGTCAAGTTCCAGCAGTTCTTCAAGCTCAAGCGGGGCGGAATAGCCTCAAGGATGGATACCGTGTCAGCGACAACCATTGCGATTATCGTTCTCGTGGTCATTGGTGTGGCCACATTATTGTCAAAGCAGTTGCGGGCCGTATGGGACTCACTACGTGACCGGGAGACGGAACCGGAGCCCACCATTGCACAGGCGTTGGATACGGCAGAGGCACGCCGAGAGCGACTGCTTACGCTGCTGTCACTCATTCGTGAGTGCGATGCGGCTGGAGCTAAGGGTGCGGCCAGCAAACTCAGGACTGCTGCTGGGAGTCTGGTTGCGGAAGAGTTCGGAGGCAACGAACCGTGAAGCCCAAACAGATCATCGGCCTGACGTGCCTCTGTCTGGCTGCCGTGCTTTGGGTGTCGGAACACGGGCTCGTCGTTGTTCCGGAGCCAGACGTGGAGCCTGGGCCGCGTAACGTGTTCCTGTTGGAGCAAGACGAGGACCGGCCAGACAACCTCTGGTTTGCGGACCTGATCGGCGATCCGGAACTAGGGCGGCAACTCAAAGAAGCAGGGCACACGTACCGGCTGGTGGACGTGGAGAGCGCCGGCAAGTTGAAGCCGCTGTTCGAATTGGCGGAAGAACTGCCTTGGATCGTCATTGCCGACGTGGACACGGTGCTGTATTCCGGTCCCGTTCCGCACACGCGGGATGAGGTGATTGCCCTCGTACAGGAGCACGGCGGATGATTGACTTTGCCAAGATCGACGCGATGGTAGAGGGCTACAACCCGGACGGCATGAAGTGCGGGCTGCTCAAGCCGAAACCGGGCTGGAAGCCGGGCGACGTTTCGCCCTTGTTTTCGCCGGATTGGGAGTTGACCGACGCCGAGCTTGACCAGGACGAGTCGGATGGGCTCATTCCGTTCTGTTGGCACATCTTCCATCAGAAGTACAACTCGTGCGCGGCTGAGTCTGGCCTGACTGTGTTGCAAACGACTCGCAGGCTGCTTGGCCTGGAAGACGTGATCTTCAATCCGCTGTTCGTATATCACTACGTTTGCGGCGGACGTGACGGCGGGGCGCAGTTGTCGGACGTGCTGGCAACACTGCGAGACAAGGGCTGTGCGCCCGAAAGCGTGTGGCCGTACTCGAACGGATGGCAACAGACGCCGAGCGCGGAAGCGGTAAAGGCC
>Ga0172381_10004251_pt1 | contig 14852 bp, 7 predicted proteins | sample Leawel6488metaG_FD_119754 | JGI IMG/M metagenome (GOLD analysis project Ga0172381, IMG submission 119754) | Leachate microbial communities from a municipal landfill in Southern Ontario, Canada - Leachate well 64-88 metaG | ecosystem: Engineered > Solid waste > Landfill > Unclassified | place...
CTACGGGTGATAAAACTCTGCATATCCGAATGAAACCTCTCTCCCATATCTAAAAGGACACGATTTTCAGGCTGGACTTCAAATACTTGTTTTCGGATATTCTTTTTAGTCTTATCCATCATGCCTACGAGCTTCTTATCCAGAAGGGCAGGATTCAGTTCTTTAATGCTTTTCATCTTATTTATTGTTAATTTCTTTCTCTAAACTATCAACCTTCTCCCGGTAGTTTTTCATTACATCCCTGATTTTCTTCTCATATTCTTTATACTCCGGTGAATCTTTATCCACACTATCCATCATCTCCCTGAACATATCAATCAATTCACTTGCTACCTGGTACTGCTCAAACTTTTTATGAAGGTCGCTTCTTAACATATCCCCGTACTGATCATACTCTCCCCTTCGGTCTGCCTTACTTAATCCGGATTCGTACACTCCCATCGTTTCTAATTGATCATACCAATATCTTTCAAGTGAGGATCCGTAAGTATTAACTCTGAACTGATAAATTACAGGCATATAACGAGAATCATAGTTTTGAATCGCTTCTTTAAACTCTTTCCCGTTAATTATGTCGTTGGCTGCCTCAATAGTCATTTCAGCCATCTTTGCACTTTGGTTAAATAACTTGGCTGGACCTCCTAAGTAAGCGTTATAAACATGCTCAATTTTTGCAGGGTTCCAGTCCCAGGCTTCACGCACCATCTTATTCTCCCCGTTTTTCCAAATGAATTTGTCCATATGCTCATTACCCCCTCCTATCATATAAAGACTTTTGGTAAAGGCCTTGAATCCCGGTCCTACTCTTTTGAAATGTTTGGCTGCATCTGCCGTTTCTAATTCAAGTTTCGGTGTGTACATTTCCTTGTAAATAGGCAATCCCATGAAGTTCTGATTTGCCATAAGCTCAAATGCTGGTCTTAAAGCTGTCGGGCTTATCGGCATAAGGCTCATTTCTCCGCTTCTACTTATAAAGTCTTGCGGGTTTATTGGGGAGAATTCCCCTAAAGACATCCCTGCAACGGTTTTCATTGCATCTCCCATACTCTTTCTTCCACTCCAAACATCATAAGCTGCTACCCCGAAGCTGTGAGGCACTCTTAATATATGAGGCATAGGGATTGAAATGTTAATAATCGGGATATTCAAATAAAAATACTTCTTATAATCTGACAGGTTGTCATACTTCTTTTCCTCATCATCATCGTCCAAGCCTCCAAACATATCCATAAGTCTTGCCATAATAAAACCTTGTGTCATTAAGAATAAATGTACCCCTCCCATCTTCATTGGGGCCTTTTCCCACATCTGCCCGTACTTAACCACGGCTCTCATTGTGGCATTAAAGAAAGCGTAAAATGATCCCAAAGTTCCGGATAGCTCCCCTTTCTTATCAAAGTTTACTGAAACGTTTTTGGCCGCCATAACTGCTTTCATGTGTGAGGATCCCCCTTCTCTTTCCGCTACATAAGTAGCAAACCTGGAAACGTCTTCACTCCACCCGGCCAGGGCCTCAATTCCTTTGATTAATTTAGGAAGGGCTGTGATAGGAAGCCTTAACACCCCTGCTTTATCTAAAAACTGCTCAATTCTCAGGGTGCGTTTTATATTACGCTCAACAGCCTTAATGTCCTGAAGGTATGAGAATCCTGTCCGGCCTCCTCCTTCCATAAAGTCAATCATATACTTATCCATCTTGTTATTCGGGTCCAGCTTTCCATGCATCTCTCGTCTTAAGGTTGGTTGAATATTAACAGTCTGGTATAAGAAACCTGCTCCTCCTTTCATTCCGTTGTCAATGTAATTACTGACCGTGGATAAAGGTAAATCTCTAAAAAGGTTTCCAAACACGAAATTTATACTTCTTACCGTAAAGTTTCCGGCCATAAACCTTGTTATGGTGCCTGGGAACTTTTGAAATGCTGAGTTCGCTGCCTCTATGTTTGCAGGTATTTTCCTATTAATCGCATTAGCCACAGCCGGATCATCCTTACTGAACCAAATAATATACCTTTGGCCATCGGCATAAGCAACTACCTCATGGGCTTTAGCTTCGTATTTTGAACGCTGAACTTCATAAGGAAACGGAGTATTGTTTTTAGTTCTAACCATCCCTTTATCAAAGTATTCTTGTGGTGGCTTTTCATCATACTCTACCTCTTTAACCGTTCCGTCCTCATTAAAGCCTAATTTAACGATATATGTTTTCCGGATACCCCCTAAATTATGTTTAGCAAACAGTTCTTTATTTTGTGAGATTAGAAGTGAAGCAGCCTTGGCTATTCTTGCTTTCTCGTTTTGAACGATGGCTGAGTAAGCAGCGTTTACAATGTAAGGAAGTGGATCATCTGACATAGACTGCCTTCCTTTAGCTTTTTTAATCGGGGATGATAGTATTCCTCCCATGTCTTGAACATACCCAAATTCAGGATCACCTTCCCTGTCCCATCCCTTTAAAGGAACATAATACTCGTATTGGGCCATAAATTTGTCATAGGATTCTTTTGAGATTAACCCTCCATCTAAGAGTTCATTAAGGTGGTAGTCAGTCATAGACTTAATCTGTCCCCAAAACTTATCAATTAGTTTCTTATCAAGTTTGGATTCAAATTTATCCCTGATCTTAATTGCTTCTTCAGTGGTAAAACCTGAGTAATTATCGTTCTCTAAGACTTGTTTTTCAAGTTCAGTTGATTTCTTATTCTTATCATTGATAAGTTTAGCGGCCTTCTCGTTATACTTCGGGTCTTTCTTATCCAGACTTTCCAGTCTTTCTTGGTATGTTTTCTCGATAACACCACGCTTCCAGTTTATGATATTTAGATTTCTCTCCGGGGCATGTTTGGCTCTCATATAAATATTCACATCATCGAAAGTAACCTTTGCTGCTCTTCGGACTTGTTTCATCGTCTCTATAAAAGGATCAAGTAATTTTCTATTGAACTGCTTTTCTTTTTCTTGCTTTCTTGGATTGTAAAGGTTTAAAGCTGCGGCAACATTGCTCTGATCTGTAACTTTGCCTTTGTACTTTTCTACAAGCTGATCTAAAAATACTTCGGCTGCCACATCTCTATCAGTGAGTTTACGCTGTACCTCATTTAACGTGGAAAGAAGTTTTTCCCTGTCCTCTTTGTTGGATTCGAGTTCTTTTCTTAAAGATTCATCGTTTTCAATGTTGGGGAGCTTTAGACGTATGTCGGATTCTTCACTCCTTGCCTCTTCCTTTCGAGCGTCTATAAATTCATAAAGTTTTTCGCCTGTTTTTACAGCATACCCCTGTTTAACTAATCTTTCCCAAAGTTTTTCCCCGTCTTTACTAAGCTCTGTAAGTGTTTCTCCTGATGACAGGGTTCTTGGTCTTGTTGACACAAGGGGTTTGCCTGTTTTAATTAAACTCTGCTCATTAAGGTATTTATACATTTCAGTCGCAATACCTTTTCCTCTTTCGCTTTCTGGCAGAATAACATTCCTCACAACCCATCCGTTTTTATCTTCATGAACTGTAAAATATTGCGCCCTTCCCCTTGGTTGTTTTTCTATATCATAATATGAAAACTTCCCTTCATTCGTAGTAAAACTATCAACTTTTTTAATTCCTCTTGGCATTCGTATAGAAACGTTTTCACTCCTCGCCTTTCCCAAATTCTCCTGCAAAAATATCTGATCTTCCCTTGCTACATCTTCTGTTTCTGAAAGTAGTGTTTCCCTTCTCATTTCAGGGGACATTACAGACCTTAACTGGACGTTGCGGGATTCTACTTCGCCGGCAAGACGTTCATACCTCATACGTGGACTGAGTTCCTCAATTCTATTTTTAGCATTAACATAAGCCTTTGCTGCATCTCGTCTTGATTGTGTGCCAAATTCCGTATCATTCATTAATGATTCAAGTTCCGGTAATGCTTCAATTAAGTCCGATAATTCCGTTTGTTCTTTCGCTGTTAGAGACGCTTTAGCCGACATTACATTCCCTCCCATTGCAAACCCTTCCCTGTCCTGAATAGCATGTTGAAGTTCATGGATTAATATATTTCTTACTTCATCAGAATCGGGTTGTTTAAGTGATATATGGATTTCCTGATTTGAAGGGCTCCAAAAACCGGATGATGCAGGAAGGCTATTATCAAAAACTACCTTGGCGTTCCTTAGTGTTGGATATGCTTTGAATGTTTCTGAATCCTTACCTAATACCTGCTCCAAAGGATAAACAACGGTGTTGGCTGTCCTGATCTCTACTCCCTTTCTTTTCCCGGTTAACGCTTCGTTTTCTGTTTTGCTTAAAACATAATCATTGGCTGCCGAAACATAATACTTCCCTTCATCCAGGGCTGTTAGTATCTCAGGGAAGTTGTAATACATCTGATCATCTGCAACCTCATACCTCCAAAGTTTATCAGCTCCCCGTTCCCATCCAGTGGCAAGTTTTATGGCTTTAGCATCCTTTCCGGCTGTTTCCATTTCCCTTGCAACCCTGAGATTATCCATTCGGGTAGTGGCTTCTTCTGCTCTATCAAGGTTTGTTGCTCCTACCTCTCCTATGATCTTTTTACGGGCAGGGTCATTTAATAGTTCGCCTGCAAATCGTACCCCTGGTCTAATAGGTTTCGCCTGGTTATTACCCTGGGATTCTCCCCGTATATTCTGATCAACGGCTCGTCCAACTGAGGAATCAGATTGTCGCATCTGAAAATTACTTTGGATCGCTGCCTCTGCAATTTTAAGTACATCTTGTTCGGTTATTTTGGTTTTTACGTTAAATATCTTACTTAGTATCTCATTGATCTTCTCAATGAAACTATCCCACCAGGTTTGTTCTTTCTTAGTCAGTACCTTATTGGGATCAAGTTTTTTCTCAGCAAGGTAGGCCATGTACTCCTCACCCAATAAATGTTTTGTCAGTTCCCCTTTATCGTAGGCTTTCATGTAGTTTGGATGAACAACTTTTCTTATTTCGTCTAATCCTATGTCGTCAACCAACTTATTAAAGAAGTCCCTGCGGTCAGATTCATTTGGAATAAGGTTTCTTATCCCCCGGTGTATCCCTACTTCGTGGATGAATGTTTCAATGGCATGGGCTTCGCTTTCCATGTTCTCTAAAATAAGGTATGAAGTGCCTCCTTTGAATACTCCGGGGACTGAATAATCTCCTATTTCATCCTGAAGTGACTGAGAAAGTTCGCTCTGCCGGTTAACAACCTGTATTTTAGCATTGGTTTTCATTGCCAGTACCCGGAGTTTGTTACCAATGGTTTTGATCTGTCTGTTTGATAATCCCTTTTTATTTATGATATCTGCTGCTGTGGTGGCTTTTGAAGTGGCTTCTCCTATTAAGCGGAACATAGGGAGACCTTCAGGCACTACCTCTCTTATTTGGTCTGTAATGGGGATGAAATTGGTTTTTTCTGTTTTCCCGTCAATCTCTATTTGCGTTTCACCTGATTTTACCCCGTACTTCTTAAGGTTTTTGTTTACCCAATTAGGAATGATCTGGTCATAGAAGGCTTTCATTCCTTCGCCACCAACTTTTAAATCTGCATTCTCTAATACATGAAATCCAGCCGGAACTAATGGCTGTTTTAATATCTTTTCTGCAGCCTCTTTTCCTATGTAATCCGGTAGCTGTTCTTGTTTTATCCCCTCACCGACTGTGCTATACCTATCATCACCTTTTGTAATATAAGCCAGCCAGCCTGTTTTTGGATTATAGGCAACTTGTGTTAATTGCTTACTTAAATCATACCTCTCCGCCTGTTGTTCTCCGGTAGTCCATGAGATACCTTCATATCCGTTCTCTGCTGCATAAATAAGCATCCGTTTCATGGCAAGCCCTACCCATTGGTCGGTCTTTTTGAAGGGCATGTTGGGGATATTCCCTCGCGTTGAGCCTCCATACCCTTCAGTAAAATAATTATTAATAGCATCTTGCTCTGAACTCCCTTCTGCTACCGGATCACCATTATTATCATAAACCATCCAATATTGTCCGTCTTGACCTGTGGTATATCCATCCGGTAAGCCTTTCTTAAACCCCTCCTTCTTACCCTTCTGCGCCCAATCACTCTGCACTTCTTCCAAAAACAGTATTCTTTTCCCGTCTTTAGTTAGCCTGTCATTCATTCGAACATGGACTACTATGTTGGGTTCTTCGAAGTGGGATGATTTGAAATTATTATCAATTCGATTAGCCGTTCTTGCTTGCAGTTCATTATATCTATCAACGTCTCTTTGCGGGAAATCAATTTCATTGTTCATTCTCCTGCCTAATGATTCCATTTCCTCTCTTTCGGCTGTTGATAAATCTTTTTTTGTTTTAAACCACTCGTTATATTCGGTTTCTATTTTCGAATTGCCATAAACATCAGGTGTGTCTGGTATTCCTTTCTCCTTAAGGAATGTTCTGAAAGAAGCTTTAGGTTCGTTATAAGGCATCGTCAACAACATTTCCCTGTAATTTTCTCCTCCGGGAAGTTGGTATTGGGAGAATTTGGTAGGTTTGGGTATGCTTGATTGTCTATTTTGGTATTCTTCCCATACTTCGTTTTGCTGAATTGCTGTTAATTCATCAAATGGCTTTCCATATATCTCAAATGCAACATTTTCTTGATCTTCCATTCTATCCTTTAACACCACCTCCCTCACCTCAATCTTTCTCCCATCAAACCAATCCTGAATTTCATCTTTGGTTAGACTTTTTTTGTCTTGACTAAAATTGTCCCACTCATACCAATCCAGTTCTGCTTGTTTTGCTCCTCCTGCTAATAACATGGCTTTCATTTGCGCTGGTGTACCTTTAGCTTGTTTTAGGCTGTTAATAGCTCTTTGGACTGTGGAGTATAACCCTAATTGAGAACGGCTATCTATACCCTCTGAAATGGAGCCGTGCTTGAATAAAGCATCATCCTCTTTTACTTGTTTTGTTTCATATCTTGTTTCCGGTTCAACAATACCTTCATCAGCAAATGATCTTCCAGTAACTTTCACATCAATATCTGGTTTTGAATCAATGCTCATAACATCAAGTAAAACTACACCTTGCGTTTTAAGAGATTGTTTTACGCTTGCTACACCATGTCCAGGGAATCTGCCGTAAATTATAATAGAGGAACCTCCAAACCTTGCTACTGTACTTCCTATTTCTTGAATATCACTTTGTTCGATATCCAAAATATCACCAATGTTAGTATGAATATTAGCAACCACATTATTTCCTCTCGTTAAGACAAGATATGATATTTTATTTCTTGTGCCTAATCTATGGGAAGTAAGAAGCTCAGCCACATCTTTTGAACTCGTTACTTTTACATGTTTATCCGAAGGCTGGTTAATTACTTGCTTATCGAATTTCAGCACCTTAACTTTCTTTTCGGGTTGAGATTTTGGTCTTTCTATTGCATCTGACTGACCTAATTCAGTAAAAACACCATAATAACCCGTGTCAACATCTAATATTACCCCATCCCTAACTATATCCGGATACATTGCTTTTATCCTTTTTAATAGCATTACATCAGCATCAGAAGGGAATACCCTTCCGCTTGGGTGGTTATGAATAAAGTAAACAGCTTCGGGTTTAAATCGGGAAACAATATCATTTAACGCTTCATCATTTGCAACTACACCATGAAACGATCCCATACCTGTATGAAATATAATAGGCTTCCCGTCTTTTAAAATAAGGAAAAACGAATTTTCAATAGATGCTTTTTCAAGGTTCCTAAAGATATAAGCCACATCGTCATAAGTTTCAATCTTATCTTTCCCGGAAAATGAAAAGTTTTTATCTGAAGAATATTTACGTTCAACATAAGCAAATTCACCTTCTTTTAATTTTCTTAATGAAGGGTTCTTGTCTCTATCGCTTTGTTTTTCTGGCTTCGTTTCCGTTTCTCCGAATGCAAGTGAGTACTGTATAGACTGACCGTCTTTTGTTGTGTATTTTGATTTTCTTTCCTCAACTATATTGAAGTCCATCTCCCCCTGTTCTCCCTTTTTTACTTCTGGTTCTGCTCTCTCACCCTTTTCAATGCTCTCCTGATTGCCATAAAATTCAGCAATGAAGTTGTCTTCGGCTTCTCGCTCTGACTGGATGGTTGACTCGAGTTCTGTTCTAATTTCATCTCTTTCATCTTTTGTGATTAAACCTTTTTCAAATGCAATTTCGTAGTCAAGGTACGAATAATTATCCAGCTCTGAGCTGTTTTTCTGATTAGTTATTAACCTTTTTTCTTCATATATAAACTCAGTAGGGACAAACTTATTAGCCTTAGTCTGGTTGTTATAAATCTCTATCCCTCCATTCAAATACATGGTTTCAAGTGCGTCCAGCACAAGATTAGCGGCCACTGTCTTCTTTCCTTCCTGAATGTTTTTAATAGCGCTAATTCTTTCTTTACTGCTTATTTGAGGCATGTATAACCCAAATAGATCAGGGGAAGTTTCGATAACAGTGTTAATAAATTCCTGTGTCTCCGGGGAATAATCTTCTAATGCTTTATGCCTGTCTATAACCTCCTGTGATGTTTTTTGAGCAATCATTTTAATAGGACTGCCGTTATCGGTAGCAATAAGCCTTCCGTTCCTTTGCCCTAAAGCATACTTTAACTTATTGGCAATATTCATAATCCCTTTGTATGCTTCACTTCTTTTATTACTGTGACCTTTGGGGATGGAGTTATATTCTCTTATCCGGTCAATAAGTGAGTTGTGCATTCTTTCTTTAGCTTCAGGACTAAGAGGGGATTCTTTAACAACGGTTTTGGGCTGTTTTACTTCGGGCTTCTTTTCAACCGTCAAGGATTCCTTGACAGCTGGCTTTTTATCTTCCTTAACATCTTTCAAATTACCCTTTATTTCATCCACATCGTCCTTTGTAAGCTCATTCTTCCACTCGCTAATAATAGAGTTCATTTTCTTGCTATCCCCTTCTTTAGCTGCTTTAATAGCTGCGTTAAGGGCTGCGTCTACGTTGGAAAACTCTTTCTTTTCCCCTTTCGGGGCTACAACCTCTTTCGGCTTCTTTTCTAATTCAGCTTTATCTCCCATCAGCTCATCAACTGCTTTTTCATAGGTCTGCTGTTCGGTAAGTCCTTTACCCGGGTTAAAACGCTGTTCAAATGCACTGTATTCTTCTGGGCTTACTTGGTTTTTAAAGTCCTCCAAACTCTGAGAATCTTTAAAGACTGCAATAGCTGAATCAACGGGAGTTATTTCTTTTTTAGGTTCCTGTTTAATTTCAGGGGTAACTTCGGGGGTAATCTCAGGCGTAACCTCTGCCTGTACCATTCCTTTTGGAACAATAGATATCCCTACGGTTACAGTTTCGCTCTGTTTCTCTACCCATGCAGGAAGTCCCTCAATAGGAATTTCTTCTGTTATAGGAATAACATCAAAGGGAGATTTACCAACCATCTTTTTAACATCCTTCATCACTTTATCAGCATCCATACCCTCCTCAATAGGGATGAATGAACTGCCATCCTCTTTCTCGAAGTACTTAACCTGTTCTTTACCGAATTGGAAGGTTTTTTCCAGGGGGACATCCTTAATACTTGTTTCTCCATCAACCGGGACAATAGGGGCTTGAAGTTCGGATAAAGGTATTTCAGTAGAATCTATTAACGGGTCTCCGTCTTCGGGATGAGCAAGCACATTATCAGGGTTCACCTCGTCAATAATATAATTCTGTCCGTTATAGTTTACTGCATCACCAGGGTTATACTGTTTTTCGCCTTTAATAGCTCCCTCTCCCATCACTTCATTAGTGGCCTTCTCCATAGTATCTTCATTCTGCCTTTCGGCAAACATCTTTTCGATACTGGATTCTATGAAGTCATTTTTCCATTCAGTGTAATTAATGTCTCCGGTCACTGTAAAATAATCATTGGATTTCATTTCCGGTACCACTTTACCGTCCGGCCCTATGACCACCTTTAAATCCTCACCTGTTTTATTATCTTTCGTGTTTGCGCGGACTGCTAAAACTGCATTCTCTCCGGCCTGATCAATAATATGCCAAAAGTTTTTATCTTTATCAACAGCCCCAACTATATTTCCTGTTTGCTTATTTCTTACATTCAGTCCCTCAATCTTTTTATCAAGGTCTTTCCGGTATAGTTCTTTCTCAATTTGTTCAAGATTTTCTCCTTCTTTCCGGTAGACATCTAAATAAATATTCAGGTCTTTTTGGCTTACCTGTATATTATCCTCAACCTTATCTTTAGATATCTCAACGGTTTCGCCCCAGCTATTCATCCCTAAAAGGTTGCCGCTTTTAGCATCCATGCCCATTACTTCAAGAACGTCCCCATCTTTTGTGGTAACAAGTGTTATTCCATTTGTTTTTCTGGACATACGGGTAAGCATACTTTGAGAGAATTGCTGTGATCCCCCGAATAAGAAAAAGCCGGTAACAAATGCCTGCTTCCCCGCAGTCCACATTTCAGCCCCAATCTCACTGCCTGTATATTTATCCCCGGGGAGGCGGTAAGTATTATCAAGGTGCATCTGCGCCCATTGATTTGTAGGTTCCTCAATAGCCTCCCATCCTCCCTGTTTAGTTAATCTTGTCCCTACTCTACCTATCTGCTTGAAAGCAGAAGGGTATCTCTTAGCAAAATCATTGAGAATACGTCCTGTTAATTTCGGGTCACTAAGGAATTTAGCCTGAACAAATTTTCCGGTAAGCTGTTTCGGCATGAAGGTTTTAAAATATCTTAAATATTCAAAAGCAAATTCAGTAGCGGCCGCACCGATAGCAACCCCTTGTTTATGCCATTCAGGAATTTCTGCACCTGTTTCTTTTTCATATTCATCGGAAGTCATTAAAGCATTACCGTAAGCGGATCCGCCAAGTAAAGCCAGTTGACCGTATGAAAACACCCCAGCAAGGGGGGCTGCCGCCGTCCCTCCTGAAGCTGCTGTTATAGCTGCTGCTATTCCAAAACCTCCTAACATGGGTACTCCTGCCCCGATCATATCAATAATTCCGTTCTGTTCGGTATAAGGCATTCCTGAGATTAACTGTTCAGCGTTACTAAATTCTTTCTGTGCCCATTCATTCCATCCAAGGTGTTCATAAAGCCTGGCTGCTCCGTATTTCAATCCTCCCCACATCATTTTAGAACTTGATTCTACATTTTGCCCGAATCTTTTGTATGAAGGCTGGTCCCGAAATGCTTCTGATCTTTCCCTTGCTTCATCCCTTGCCTGCCTTTCTTCGGGTGTTCTTTCGGATTCCCATTTATCCATAAGGTTGTACATAGACTGAGGAAAGGTATCTTGCTTGGAAGGAGTGACTAAAGGCTCAGTCATTGCTCCTCCCATAGAGTTAATAACATCATCTACGGTTATCCGGGGCTTTGGGGCTTGTGTTGCCTCTACGGATTGTCCTGACAGTCCTTGCTCTGCAATGACAGAATAGATATTATCTAATGTTATTTTTTTAGCCATTATTCAGATTTATTAGCGATATTCCAAAGTCTTTCGATAGCATCATTTGTAATACCTGGCACGTTCTTAAAAGCATCAAAGAAGTCTTTTTTCATTTCACTCATAGCTTTTTCTTCTGCCCATCCTTTACCTTTAAAATCCTTGCCTACCTGAACTTTAAATGATCCTTTATAATCTTTATTCACTACCTCATTCGCTTTATTAATAGCATCTTTTAATGCTTTTTGAGTGTTGGGGTCTTCTGGATTAAATGCCTGCGTTCTCTCAATTGGTTTTTGCTGTTCGGGAAGCGGAGTAATACCTGGTCTGAAGCCTGGGGGAGTTGTAAAGGTTCCTAAAGTTTCTTTATGGTAATTCGGGTAGTTTCTTAATGGCTGTGCTACATTTTGTGTTTCTTGCTTATAGAACTCAGGAAACATTTCAGGATGGAATTGTCTTATAACTCCCATCTTAAACTGAGCTGCAGCATCCTCTCCTAACAGATTTAGTTTTGAAGCAACACCGGAGTATTCCTTTTCAAACCGTTCTTTAAACTTTGGGTCTGCTGTAACCAGTGAATAATACCTATCAACCCTGTTTTTATCCGATAATATCCAATCAATACTACCAGGGGTAAAGTACTCCTTATCTTTTCCGGTTGTTGTTGTTTTCTGTGATATGTCATACCTCTTATCAAGCATACGGCTTTCTCTTGCCTCTCTTTGTGCAGGAGTTTCATTATAAAGCTTACGTTCGTTAGCTGCATCTATGTCTTTTGCTTTACGATATTCAAGTTCATTAGCGTATCTTTCATCGGCTTTCTGATCCCTACCCGCTTGGTACTCTTGATCTTCTTTTCTTTCTCCTGCTCTTACTTTATACTCAATATCCTTCATCATAGCATTTACCCCGACCTGTCTTTCATAGTCTCCCTGTTTAATCTCATCCTCTCTCATGCGTCCAAATTCATTCATAGCAAAGGGAGTGACTTTATCTTCCATAGGCAGTATATTAGCCCCTTTAGGAGCAAATACACCCTGCCCAACCAAGGACATGATATTAGCAACGGCTTTAATCCTTTGAGCTTGTTTAAGCCTCTCCTGGTAATCAGTATCCGGCCTTCGTCTTGTGGACTGAAGGTGTTCAGTTAATGGGTTTGTAAATACATTTGCCATGATCTTATTTATTTTAGTCGTATATCCAACGTGCTTTCTTTTCCCGTGGATCTAAGTGAACAAATCCTATTAGTAATATATTGCCTTCTTTAGACGGGTGTTTTATTGCCAAGCCACCTGTCCACCAGTGGTAATACTTATCGTAAACAAACTGTAAAATCTTTGCAGCAAACTCTCTACTTGTATTTATCGGTTGAAAATCCACAGCGCAAATAGTATGCTGGCTGTTTCCTGATCTCTCTCTGAGTATTTCCCATTCCTTACACCGATATCCGGCTGTTATCCTTAACCCGATTTCAGGGAAACCAATATCGCTTTTATAATTATCATTGATAAGTTTTCTAACTTTCTCTAATTCTAAAGCCATCCGCTCCCATCTATCAATATGATCCGGATGAATATACTTCCAGTTCATAGCAATAGCCTCCCAGGGTAGTTGAGCTTCTAAGAACTCATACAGCCTGAAATGCTTTGTTAACTGCCTGTCGGGTATTGTTCTCATTTTTTCTGAGTATTTTCAACATCAACGTATAACTCATGAACTTCCCTGTATGACTGTTCCCCTTTCGATCTCATGTACATACGTGGAATAAGATAAGTAGAATCTGTTTGTTTATATATCACTTCTAAAGGAATCATTCTATCGTTTTTATCTTTATAGAAAGTCCCTGTTAGCAGTCCGATTATAACCAATAATGTAGTAATAATCCATCGGTTTCTAACTATTGCCCTGGCCTTCCCGTCCTGAATAAAAATACACTTATTATCTTGTACTGATTGCCTTTCCTCAACCTTACTTATGCGCCCGTTTGAAATGTCCTGACGTGCAATAATGGCATCTAATTTCTTTACCAGCCGTTCTTCCTGTTCGGTAATAAGCTGTATGACAGGTTCTAATTCTTTGAAGTCCATACTATTTTATTTAACTTAGTACATAAATAACTTTATCCGGCTTCTCCATGCTTAACCAATCTTCAGCCATTACTTTTTTGTTCAGCTCAATGGCTTGCATGACTTTTTTTCTACCTTTGAATTTATGGCCAAAAGTGCAAACGGTTACTCCGATCCGATGGAGGGTGTATAACCTCATTTTTTCTCTGCTGTTTTAACTTTCCGCTTGACAAGCCAGTATATAACTTCGTTTGCTCCGTAACCAATAAAAACAGGAATAACAATCTTAACAGGGAGAGTCATCCATGATAAAGCTGGTATCTTTTCATTCACATAGGCATTAAACGCTTCCTGATCATATCCCGTGTCCGGGTTAGTCATTACTTGCATAAGGATAACAAGTACGATAAAGGTCATAGTAAACTCAAGCCAATTATCTCTTATCCAATAGCTCAGGCTTGGCTTCGTGTCCGTGTTACAACGTGCCTGATACTTAATCCCGAAACTTAAAATCATTCCGAGAACTGCGAGAATCCATAATTGTAGCATAATAGTAAGTATTAAGTTAATTTTTTCTTTGGCTTTTCGGCAAAAAACGACCATAGAATAAAGTAGATAAACAGAAACCCGAATGCCATCCCGTCAGCGATGAACCCGAAGATAACTGCGAGTGCTACCGAGGCAAGGTTAACATAAGTGTTTTTAAACGCTTTTGTAATAAGATTTTTCATAACATTTTTATTAAATAAACATTCAATTTCGTAAACAATAGCTCCAGCTATCAGCACAATAATAAGTAATATGTATGTTAGTTTATTCATTAATAAAAAAATGGCTTGCCATTAAAAAATATCCACTTATCGTTATCATCATTGAAAATAGGTATTATAGCCGGAGTCGTGTATTCTACATTCTCACCGTATGATGTGCCCTGTGAGTTAATCGCATAAGCCCTGAAATAATAAGTCGTTGCCTTTGCCAGCCCCGTTACATCGGTTGTGAATACCCCGGATTGTTCTCCCTCTTCGGTTTTGCTGTCGTCCGTTGTCGGATCTTCTGAAGTTGACCAACATACCCCACTGCCTAATATCGTACCTCCACCATCGTATGTGAGATTAAGTGTTACTTGTGCGGTTGAGTTACCTGTTTTAATTACTGTGCCTGTGGCTATATCGGGAAGTGCGGGAGGCTCAGTAGGATTGTATTCATACGCTCCCATATCCGGGGCTGTACCCTCATAATCAAGTCCTACATCTACACCAGCATTAATAAGGTCTGATGTTGAACGTAATGTCAAAAATGTAAGTTCTGGTAATGATCCGTCTTCTTGCCTTGCGCCTGTAATTCCAGTTGAATCAA
>Ga0172381_10004253_pt1 | contig 14851 bp, 14 predicted proteins | sample Leawel6488metaG_FD_119754 | JGI IMG/M metagenome (GOLD analysis project Ga0172381, IMG submission 119754) | Leachate microbial communities from a municipal landfill in Southern Ontario, Canada - Leachate well 64-88 metaG | ecosystem: Engineered > Solid waste > Landfill > Unclassified | place...
ATGGATTTACATGAATTAAGTGTGAGAAGAAGAAAGCTGGAAGAGAAAAGTTCAACTGTAAAAGACAATAAAGAAGAAGAGGAATCGCTGGAGCTAAAAGGATATTCTATAGATGAACAATACTTAAAAAAACAGGAAACAGAAGCCGTTAAGTCAGAACCAGAAAAAACTATTAAAAAGTATGAAGAAAATATTGATATGCAGGTTAACGCAGGGGGAGAAGAGGGATTTCTAGAAGAAGGAAAGCAGATCGATATTTAATACTAAGTATGAAGTTATCAGAATTCGATTATCATTTACCGGATGAGTTAGTTGCTCAGTTTCCAGTAGAGCAAAGAGACCATTCACGATTGCTTGTTCTAAATCGAAAAAGCGGAGAAATACATCACCGCAACTTTTATGAAATAATAGATTCTCTTAATGCCGGTGATGTATTAGTGTTGAACAACTCCAAAGTTTTTCCAGCTAGAATTTTTGGCGAAAAGGAATCTACGGGTGGTAAAGTCGAGCTTCTTTTAAATAAAGAAATTAGGGATTCGGTTTGGGAAGTTATTGGAAAAAATCTGAAACCTAATATTAAAATAAACTTTGGCCGCTCTTCACTTAAAGGAATTGTTTTGGACAAAAAAGATGAAGTTTTTGAAGTTGGTTTTAATCTCAAAGGAAATGCTTTTTTTAACGAAATAGAACGGATTGGCCAAGTGCCCCTTCCACCTTATATAAAAAAAACAGTAGTTGATGAAGATAAAGTAAGATACCAAACTATATATGCTAAAGACTGGGGTAGTGTTGCTGCTCCAACGGCCGGACTGCACTTTACTGATCGTCTTCTAGAAAAGATTAAACAAAAAGGAATCATATTAGCAGAAGTCACCCTACATGTTGGTTTGGGCACTTTTGCTCCAGTGAAGACGGAAAAAATCCAAAATCATAAAATTCATTCTGAATATTATTCGGTTAAAAAAACAGAACTGGAAAAAATTATCCAGGCAAAAAAAGAGGATCGCAGGGCTATTGCAGTAGGCACAACCTCAACTCGCGTTTTAGAAACTGTTTACGGTAAGTTTGGTAAATTTCAATTACCCGTTGAAGACTATTTTGGCTGGACTGATATTTTTATTTATCCTGGCTATAAGTTTAAATGCGTTGATAGTTTGATTACAAATTTTCATTTGCCTAAATCAACGCTTCTGATGTTGGTTTCTACCTTTGCTGGAAAGGAAAATATCGATCGTGCATATAAGGAAGCAATCGATAAAAAATATCGTTTCTTCTCATACGGCGATGCAATGTTAATAATTTGATTTTTTAATTTTAACTTTTCTTAATGTTCAAGCTTCTATTCTAGTACTATTAGAGACCTAAAGAGCTTTTAGTCATGCTTAAGAAAAGACAAATCAGAGTGATTGTTAATCTATTGTTCGGCTTTGCTATTTTTTTAGCATCGATATTTTTTAGCTCAAAAGTAATTTTTGCAGTTAACGATGAAACCTTAGATCATATATTAATAAACGAAGTGTGTTCAAAATCTAGCTGTGAAGGCGGTGAGTGGGTGGAGCTTTTTAACCCGACCGAAGAAACTATTGATTTATCGGTTTATACTTTAGAGGATAATCTTCATCAACCCCATAAGTTATCTGGTACCATTAAAAATGGCGGATATGCGGTAATTGATTTTTCAGGATTAAATGATTCTGGCGACTGTATGATTTTGAAAAACAATGAACAGGTTGAACCGATAGATATGATATTTTACGGAAATTATGTTGATGAAGAAATTAAAAATGACATTCTAAAAAATGCAGAGGCACCAAAATTGGGTGAATCGATAACTAGAAAGCCGAACACTTTAATTACTGGAAACAGTAACGTTGATTTTATAATTGCTGTTCCAACACCGGGAATAGGGTATCAAGAAGTTGTTACCGAAGTCGAGAACGACATCTTAAATATCGATGAAGCAAGAAATCTAGAAAACGGTGAGAGCGTTATGATCAACGGTTTAGTCACAACTTTGCCTGGTGTTTTATCATTAAGTTATTTCTATATTCAAGATGAAACCGGAGGCATACAAGTCTATTGCAACGATAAAAATTTCCCAAAGCTTGCTCTTGGCGACACAATTTCTGTTTTTGGCCGAATGTCTGAGACGAATAAGGAGAGAAGAATCAAGATTGATGGTTCTGAAAATATTATCATACTAAATCATACAGACCCAGTCGAGCCGGAAGAGATTGCAATTTCGGATATCGGCGAAAAAGAAGAAGGAACATATGTCAAAACAGCAGGAATTGTTACGCAGACCTCTGGTGATCAGTTCTATGTCAGTGATGGCCAATCAGAAATAAAGGTAGTAATAAACAAATCAACGAAAATAGACAAACCGAAAATGAAGAAAGGAGATCAAGTTGAGGTGTCTGGTATTGTTTCACAGTACAAGGACGAGTACCGGATATTGCCAATCGATCAAGATGATGTTAAAATAGTGGCCTCAAAGGAGCAGCTGCCGAGAGCGGGAAATGGCGAGTATATTTACTTTATGATTAGTTTATCATTATTTGCATTATGGAATTTATTTCTAAAAGTGAAGAAGAAACTTATAAAATTGCTTCTGGTTTATTGAAAAAAGCTAAGCCCGGTGATATTTTTGCTCTGGAAGGTGATTTGGGAAGCGGTAAGACTACTTTTGTTAAAGGACTTGCTAAAGCTTTGAAGATAAAGAAAGAGGTCACAAGTCCGACATTTGTTTTATTAAAGCACTATAAAGTTCCACATTCGGTGGGCGGTATAAAAAATTTAATCCATATAGACTGTTACAGAATGGGCTCTTTTGAAGATGCTTATTCCATAGGAATGGGCGAATTATTGGAAGATGAAGAGTCAATCATATTATTGGAGTGGCCAAGCAAAATAAAGGAAATTTTACCTTCAAGAACAATCAAACTAGAGTTTAAATACTTAAGCAATAAAGAAAGAAAAATTTTTGTAGATCAGAAATTTATAGAAAGAGAATAAATGTTTTTAGCAATCGATACAACAAATGCTGTTAAAACAAAACTTTATTTATTGAGTAAGAATTTTGTGTTGAATAAAAGAGTTGAAATTGAGAGACAGAATAACCTATCTGAAAAATTGCTTAGGGATATCGATGAAATTTTAAGATCAAATAGTGCTAATAAGCAATCGACAATGGGTATTTTTGTGCATAGAGGCCCTGGATCGTACACAGGTTTAAGAATCGGTTTATCCACCGCTAACTTCATTGCTTATTCTCTTAATATCCCAGTAATTGGTTATGAAGACGACGTCGAGGATGCTGATGTCTTAAACAAAATAAGAGCGGAGTTTGAAAGAGTGAGTCATGGGTTTGGAACTCCAGTTGTTCCTTATTACAAAATGCCACCTCATATTACAAGAAAGAAGTATTGCCTAATCTAGCGTACTTTTGCTAGAATTAATCTATTGAAAATTAAAAACAAAACAAAAAAATGAGCTTTATTAAATCTGTTGACCGGTCAGCGAAAAGAGATAGAACTAATAATAAAAAACCTTTTTATAAAAGAAAAAGTTGGCGTATATTTTTTTTAGTACTGGGTATTTTTTTGATTTTGTTAACTTCGTTCTGTGCGTACATTTTTGCAACCGGGTCTAAAGTATTTGAAAGCAGCGGAGGGTCGCTTGTCAAAGCTATTAAAGGCGAACATCTTGAAGGAGAAGAGGAGGGAAGAATCAACATTTTATTTCTTGGACGAGGAGGCGACAACCATCCAGGCGGTCTTCTTACGGATTCGATACTTGTTGCAAGCATAGATGTTAAGAAAAAACAGATGGCCTTTATCTCAGTTCCCAGAGATCTTTTGGTGCCAATTAAAAATCATGGCCAAGATAAACTAAATTCAACTTTTGCATATGGATATAAGGATTATTTAGATAAAAGCTGCAAAAAGAAAAAGCAATCAGATTGTACTGATGAAGCGTTGGCTTCTGGCTCTCAACTAACAAAAGACACAATATCAAATATTCTAGGTATTCCAATTCAATATTATGTCATGATTGATTTCGAAGGTTTTAAACAAATAGTCGATAAAATTGGCGGAGTTGATATTTACGTCGATAAAGCAATATATGATCCTCTTTACCCTGATAAAAATATGAAAGGGTATGAACCATTTTCAATAAAAGCTGGTCAGCAGCATATGAATGGGGAAGTTGCATTAAAATATTCTCGTTCTAGAGAAACGACATCAGACTTTGATAGGGCGAGGAGACAGCAACAAGTCATTTCGGCTATTAAGGACAAAACTCTACAGGCAGGAATTCTAGCTAACCCTAAAAAAATTCTTGATCTAGTAACTATCGTAGGCAATCATCTAAGGACAAATTTCCAACCTTCTGAATTAAGGTTAGCAGCTGATTTAATAAAGGATATAGACAAGAACAATGTTATTTCAAAGGTTTTATCTAGCGCTAGTGATAGCTACCTAGTTTCGGATTCAAGCACTGGCACTTATTATCTGCGGCCGAAATCAGGAAATTTCGATGATATAAAGGAAATGGTGAAAAATATCTTTTCAACTGGAACTTCCACGGAAGAATCCAGTGTAAAAGTTGAGGTTTATAATGCTTCAAAGACAGCGGGATTAGCTAGTAAATTAGCTTCTGAGTTAGAAAAAAATTCGCAATTCGAAATCTTAACAATAAAGAGCTCTCAAGATAAATTAGAGAATACGATCATATATGATTACACAAATGGCAAAAAAAAGTCTGCTATTGAGTATCTTAAAAATAAATATAAAGCTAAAATAGTTGAGAAAAGTACTAGTGCTAATGGTGTCGATGTGGCAATATATGTAGGGAATGATTTCCGATCCGATTCTTTAAGCGCTTCATCCTCAAGCATATCTAAACACTAAAAGTGGCTTTCCTTTATAATAAAATCAGCAGGAAGTTCTTATTATCCCTCATTATTTTATGGGGCCTTGTTTCTTTTTGGCAACTCAACCAGAATCCGATTACTAAAATCTCAGTAATATCATTTGGAGTAATCGCATTAATTATGACTATGTTTGAAACAGCACCGCTTTTTTTATTAATCTATCTCTCTTTTACTACTGCTTATGCTTTTTATGGCTTTTTGTTTCAGTATAGCTTGCCCATATGGCTGATAATGATTGGTTTGCTTGTGATATTTGGATACATCTATCTTTATGTAGAGCAAAAAATTGGAATTCTTGGAAACAAAAGATTAATCTACCTTGTTCTTTTCTGTATTATAGTTCTGGAGATTTTTTTAAGTTTAAGTTATTTTTTTATTAATCCTTTAAGCAAGAGCTTGATAATCGCGATAACCAGCTATCTATTTGTGGGGTTCTCTTATACTGTTTTGGCTAAACACTCTGGCAAGATCGTTACGTATGCCTTGATTGCACTTTTTGTTATCACTATGGTATTTTTGTCCTCACCTTGGGGTGGGTCGATTTGATTTTATGTGATTGTTTAGTATACTAAGGCTATTATACGGAGAAAAAATGAAAAACATTTTAAATTTTGTCAAAAGTGAAAAAGTTAGTAATGGAGTAAGATCGTTTATCGGTAAGGCAAAACTTGTACTAGGCCGAATCGGATCAGCCATAAAATCGTTCTTCAGCGACGGTAAATTTAACCGTTTCATGAATGCTAGGGCAACCAAGATAGTGTTATTGGTTTTAGTCTTATTAATTGCATTAGTGCAAATAGCGTTTGGTGTCTTGATTTATGGATATAAATCGGAAGACAAGGTGACTAGAGTGATTGCTAGGATTATTCCGTTTCCGGTAGCAATAGCTAACCAGGATTTTATTACTTATAACGACTATTTGCATGAAAAAGACTACATACATCATTTCTACAAGGCAACAGAGCAAGATAAAATCGATTTTGCCGAGATCAATAAACAAATTCTTGACCAATTGATTGAAAACAAATTAATCGGTTTCCAATCTTCTATTAATAAATCAAAAGTGACTAAAAGCGATATTGATTCTGCTGTAAACGATATTGTAGACCAAAATGGGGGGGAAGAAAAAGTTAATAAAGTACTGGCTGATTTATATGGTTTGAATCTTAAGCAATTCAAGGCGTTGGTTAAAACTCAAATGAAGCGAGATAAGCTCGATGAGGATTTAATAGCTAGAGTTACTGCCAGCCATATCTTGGTTCGAGTAGACAAAAATGCTCCAGACGATAAAGTCGCTGAAGCAAAAGCCAAAATCGATGGTTACTTAAAAGAAATTCAGGGAGGATTGGATTTTGCGGAAGCTGCAAAGAAATATTCGGAAGATGTTGGCAGCGCAGAGCAAGGAGGCGCGCTTGAACCCTTTGCATCAGATGAGATGGTCCCAGAATTTTCAAAAGCAGCTTTTGAGACAAAAGTAGGTGAAATTTCCGAACCAGTTAGAAGTGAATTTGGTTGGCATATTATTAAAGTCGAGAAAAAAACAGGAAAAATAGAAGAATCATTTGGTCAATGGCTGAGCGACTTAGAGGAAAAGAGTTTGATTTTAAAGTTTATATAACATGAAAAAAGCCATTTTAACAATAATTGCACTTCTTGCTATTGGATTCGCAATATTCGGATTGGTTGAATGGCAGAAACATTCTTCGGAAGAGCCTATTAGACAAGAAAAAGAAATAAGGTAGATCTTTTTAAAAAGCCCCGATTCAATCGGGGCTTTTTAAAAACCGATAACCAGTTACGATTTTGTGTGATCTCTAATCTCTTTAGAAATAACTTCACCAGATTTATTTATCTCATAGACATAAAGTAAGCCAGTTCCTATTTCTAGACCAGGTATCTCATCATCAGTAATGTTTTCAAGATGTTTCACAATAGCTCTTAAAGTATTACCGTGTGCAGAAACAATAACATTATTACCCTCCATAAGATCTTTTAAAATATGCTGTTCGTAATAAGGGATAGCTCTTTCGGCCGTGTCTTTAAGACTTTCTCCATTTGGAGGTGATACATCCCAGCTTCTTCGATAAAGCATAAATTTTTCTTCTCCAAACTTTTTGCGGGCTTCTTCTTTATTCATGCCGGTTAAGTCCCCGTAGTCTCGTTCCTTGATTGCAGCATCTTTTCGGATGGGAATTCCCTGAGAGTTCAGATGCTCTAGAATAATCTCAAGGGTCTGATGCGCTCTTTTCAAGTCGGAAGTATATGCCTTATGTAATATGACGTCTTTAATTAGACTGGCTGCTTTTTTGGCTTCTGCCTTGCCCTTTTCTGTCAATTCAACATCAATATGACCGGTCCACTTATTGAGAAGATTCCATTCTGATTGTCCGTGTCTAACTAAAACTAAATAAGCCATATATTTCCTTTTTATCAAGTTCTCTTAATCGGAGGTTTTATCTATTAAATGTTTTTAAACCGGGATAAGTCGCTCTGTCACCTAGTTCTTCCTCTATTCTTAATAGCTGATTATACTTACAAACCCTTTCAGATCGACAAAGAGACCCAGTTTTTATTTGGCCAGTTCCCAATCCAACTACGAAATCGGCAATAGTAGTATCTTCTGTTTCGCCTGATCGATGTGAAACAACGGCAGTATAGCCAGCTTCGCGAGCCATATTGATTGCGTCGATGGTTTCTGAAACTGTTCCAATTTGGTTTAACTTTATAAGGATAGAATTAGCAGCTTTTTCGCTTATGCCTCTCTCTAATCGTTTTATGTTAGTTACAAAAAGATCATCTCCTACAATTTGGACTTTTTTACCTAATTTGTCAGTCATCAACTTATAGCCGCTCCAATCGTCTTCTGCTAATCCATCTTCAATGGAAACTATAGGGTACTTTTCTAGCCAACTAGTATAGAATTCCACCATTTCTTCGGATGATAGTTGTTTATTTTCGGTCGCCAGTATATATTTTCCTCCATTATAAATTTCAGAAGCGGCTCCGTCTATGGCGATCGAAATGTCTTCTCCCGGTTTATAGCCAGCCTTTTTAATCGCTTCCAATATAATTTCTATTGCAGCTGCGTTCGATGAAAGGGATGGGGTATAACCACCTTCATCTCCTACGGAGGTGTTTAGTCTTTTCTCGGCTAAAATTTTCTTAAGAGAGTGAAAAACTTCAGCTCCGTATCGGAGAGCTTCCTTAAAGCTTGTTGCACCGATTGGCATAATCATGAATTCTTGAAGATCGGTCGAGTTTTCAGCATGTTTTCCGCCGTTTAAGATATTCATCATTGGAACGGGAAGTTGAATATTTGTTTCTGAATTCCCAAGTTCTGCAAAATATTGATAAAGCTTCTTATTTTGACTTTTAGCAATAGCGTGAGCAAAAGCTAGAGAAACTCCAAGAATTGCATTGGCTCCAAGCCGGCCTTTATTTTCGGTTCCATCTAGTTTTATCATCGCTTCATCAAGGGCGCGTTGATCAAATTCTTTGCCTTCAACTGCTTTTTTGATTTCCGTATTTACGTTCTCTACAGCTTTTTCTACTCCCTTTCCTAAATACCGAGTTTTGTCATTGTCGCGTAACTCGACAGCCTCGTAAGAGCCCGTAGATGCGCCGGAAGGAACAGCTGCGCGTCCAAACGAACCGTCGCTTAAAGATAAATCGACTTCAACGGTTGGGTTGCCTCTAGAGTCTAAAATCTCTCTTGCTGCAACATTAGAAATTGCGGGCATGTAATCTCCTTGTTTATTAGTGCAAATTTATTAAAATTGAGACACCAGGATACTCAATCGTATGTAATTATATCAACTCATTAGTTATTTTTTCAAGTCCCAAATCACAAATATTTGTGAGAAATTATAAATAATTTAACTTTGAGAGCATTTTTTTATTAAATGTATAAATGAAAGAATCTGTTTTTTTCGTCATCATACTAATAATGCTTATAAAGCAGGTTGAATATTCCACACAGGAGGAAAACGTTGATTGACAGGGAGGTAGGCGAGACTAGATTGAGAAAGGAGGAGGAACCGGCTGAGATCACAATAGTTGATGTATCTGGTTGCATCAAAGTCATGCAGTTTAGCGGGGGCGAAATAGATTTAAGCAACTGCAGTATGATCAGCGAAAGCTTCGGAGTCCATCACAAGGAAGGAGATAGGTGGGTGTTTGACTTGAGCAACATTTCTTTCATGGATTCTGAGGCAATAAAATCCCTTCTAATATGCATCAGGAGAGTAGGGCTAGATTTCGTAGCATTTATATGCAATAAGGGCAGCATGCCTTTTAGGGTGTTGAAACTGTCTGGTCTGGCAGAGCTTGTGTCGATCTATAATGACAACGAGCAAGCGGTTGAGAATCTCAGGGTCAGATAACCATTGGTTAGTAACTGTCTCCCCTCGTGCCTGAGGGGAGAGAGACCTCAAGGAGAATTATCGGGAAAATAGGGTAAACATAATTATGTTTACCCTATTTTTCAAAAATATAAACAAAGATAACCAAATTGTTAAACCTGTTATTGTTAATTGGGTTTAAAAAGCGCTAAAATAAATCTAGTAATAATAAGGAGACTTATGAAAAAAACGATTGCCTTTTTGATCGCTGTAATAATTTTAATGCCCACAATAGCTTTAGCGGCGGAATTCAGAGCACCCAGTAATAACGATACATCCGTCACCATAGGGAAAAATGAAACCGCCAAGAATCTTTATACTGCCGGAAGCTTATTGAACATTGACGGTAGTATGAAAAGTGATTTGGTTGCTGCAGGCGGTACAATAAATCTAAACGGCGAAACTGAGAGTGACTTGCTGGCTGCTGGAGGAACTTTGAATATTAAGGGCAATGTTGGAAAAAACGCTAGAATAGCGGGAGGCAGTGTATACATGAACGGAAATGTTGGCGAAGACCTGCTCGCTGCTGGAAACATGGTAAGTATTGATAAAAATTCTGTAATAAGCGGTGATTTCATAGGATTAGGAAGCGCAATAAATATTGATGGAAAGATTCAGGGCAAAGCTTATTTGTCGGGCGAAGACATTAAAATAAATGGTGAGATAAATGGCGATGTTACTATTAAAAATGTTAGTAATTTAACAATTGGTGATAGTACAAAAATTAGCGGCAAACTATTTTATTCTTCCCCAAATGAAGCGAAAATATCAGGTGGTGCCCAAATATCTGGAGGCATTGACTACAAAAAAATCAGCACGGGTAGATACAAATGGGAAACAACAAAAGCAGCGGGAGTTCTTTATGGCATTTTAATATCATTTATTACTCTTCTGGCATTGGTTTTGATTTTCCCACGACTTGCCAGGCTGGCAGTACAAGAATCTTCTAAAAATTATTTAACAAAAATGGGATGGGGCTTGTTTGGATTAGTTGCAATGCCTATTCTTATTATCGCCCTTATGGTGAGTGTGATTGGCATGAAACTTGCATTTATTTTAGCGCTACTTTACACGTTATTTGTCTTATTGGCTTCAATATTATCACCGTTAATTGCTGGCAGCTATATTGTGAAGGCCTATGATAAAAAGAAAGAATTCAGAGCCGACTGGGTTTCGGTCTTAGTTGGAGTGATTTCACTTACTATTCTTGGTTTAGTGCCCGTGATCAGCTGGATCATTGTTTTCTTATTATTTTTACTTTCTCTCGGACTTTTAGGAACCGCAATTTGGAAATATGTTTCCTTAGCTCAGAGATAAAAGGTTAATCTTTTAGTTTCTTTGTCCAATCTATTAGACTCTGAATTAAAGAAATAATTTTTGCTCTTATTTCATCCTCAATTAAATGGCCCGAGGAATCAAACTTTTCATTAGCTTTTGAGACATAAAGCTCTGCATTTATTGGAAACATATTTGTGAAAAGAAAGGTTTGTCTAAGGTGCGCTTGAGCCCTAATTGTACCAAATCCGCCAACTGATGCGCCCATAATAGCAACGGGCTTTTTATCCCAAGTGTTATCGCCGTAAGGACGCGATCCCCAATCAATTACATTTTTTAATACTCCTGGTATAGAGTAATTATATTCCGGAGTAACAAATAAAATAGCATCCGATTCCCTTATCCTCTTTTTCAAATTGATAACAGCTTGCGGTAAATTCTCCTCTAGATCCTGATTATATAAAGGAATTTTTTTGATGTCGAAAATGTCTATTGCAGAGTCAGGGGCAGCCAATCTAACAACTTCTTTTAAGAGCATTTTGTTATAAGAGTCTTTTCTGAGGCTGCCAGCGATTCCCAGTATTCTAATTTTTTTCTCTTCCATAAAATAAAGTTTATCTTTAATCCTGAAAGGATTAATTGTATAGAGTTCTAAATTATTTAATTAACAGTAGTAAACAATGCCTATCTTTATAAGTTTAACTATAGAGCATTTATAAAGCGTTTTGTTTTTCCTCTTTCTTCTACTGCCTTGTCTGCAGATTCTTCCAATTCACTCAATTTTTTTTCAAGGTAATTTTGGTCCAATAATGGAGAGAGTAAAAACAATTCTTTTTTAGCCTTTATAATTTCACTTTTAATAATCTTGCAAGCTTCTAGGATAGTCTTATTCCAAAATTTTTTTCGCAGTTTAACCAAGTGCTTGGGAAGTAAAATCGCGGATTTATAGTCAGCACTAAAGTCATTAAGCAGCATTTCCCCAACATAATTTATTTGCCCTCTAGCTAAATCCTCTTCCCAGTCATGAGAGTCATCATTTAGTTGTCTTGCAGTTAAATAATCTCTGTAAAAAGATAATAGTGTTTTGAATTCAAAACTATTCTCTTTGTAACCCAGTTTATATATTATTGCCAGCGGTGTTAAAGAATGTGCAATGGACTTTTCTGCCACAAAAATCGCATTTGGGTAGATATTTACTGGTTTGATTTTTGTAAAATCAAACTGGCGGGCATATTTATATTCATAGAAGTTTGCAAAATCGACTCTATCCAAAATTTTTTGAGATATGTTTTCGAAACCAGGATTGTTTTTGCAAAATAATTTCTCTAGTTCCCTGTGACATATTAGGGCTAGTGAGAGTTTGTCTATATCTTTATTCTCATCGGTAATATTATCGAAAATAGTATAAGAGATCCAACCAAAAATATTTGCTGCCGCTAGATCAAGGAAAAATTCTTTATCTATACTCGAATAATCTTTTTTAAAAGAACTCAGGAATAAAAAAGGATGTAAGACAATCTGACCGTCTGAATCAGAAGCGATTATTTTGTTAAAATAATCGTTAAATTGAGTTAATACGTCATTTTTAAATCTCTTTGATATTAGTTTGCGGGTGTGTTTAATAACTTCTTTTTTTAGAGATAAATAATCGACTTTTTTATTTTCAATCTTTTTTTCTAACGATTCACTTTGATATTTGGTTATCAACTCGATCGCCAGTGCAGTAGTAAAAGCCTCTGATCCTGACAACCTTTTATTTTTAGTATATGTGCGTTCAATAATAAAAATAGGAGCCCCGAAAGAACCATCATTTTTTTGATTATGTATTAAATATTCAATATTATTTTTAATCGAATCGATTCTCTCTCCTTGATATAAGAGTGAAAGACCGAGGAGAGAACACTCCAATGCATTCCTAAACGGTTTAGAATTTTCTTCTAAAAGAATCCTGAGCAGTTTTGTTTTTAGCTTTCCCTTATAAGATCTGGATACAAAATACATTGTTGAGTAATTCGGATAATAGGTAGAAGAGAAGTCGTTATTTTCGATCGCTTTGTTTATTAAGTTTTCAATGCTCGGCAGTGTTATCCCAAGAACTGAGAGGAACAATCCAATATTCGCATTAACAGCAAGATCAACATCTTTCCATTTTTGGTCTGCATTTCTTGGCACCACCCACGTGTAGTATGGTCCTCCCTCTTTGGATTCCTGGCTTATTAAAATTTTTGTAATCTTGGCTAATAGTTTCTCGTCAACTAATTTTTTGTTACTCGAGAATAGAGCCGAAAGGGCGCAAAAGGTATCGTCCAGATCATCGGGGCATCGTTCACTTTGATACTTAACAAAACTTCTAGCCCAGTAATTATATGTCCCAGAATTATTTCTTTCAGATATAAGAAATTTAGAAGTTTTTTCTCTAATGCCAATTAGTCTGCGATCATTATTTTTAGCCATACCAAAAAGAATTAGAGACGCGTAAAATGTTGTTACGAATATTTCGTAATCAGTCTTACTGCCAGTATGGGAGAAGCTGTTAAAGGATCCATCTTTATTCTGATTCTTCTCTATAAAAGCAATTCCTCTTAATGTTGCTTTATCGAGCTCTTTTTTATTATGCATTCTCTTCTTGCCTTTGAAATGTTTGAGGTATAGCGATTGTAAACTCAGAACCCTCTCCGAATTGACTTTTCACCTTTAAAGTGCCTGCAAAATCTCCTTCGACAATGTCTTTACACATAGATAAACCAATACCGGAGTTGCCTAAATATTCTTTAGTGCTAAAGAACGGTTCAAAAATATTTTTTCTAATTTTTTCTGGCATCCCAAAAGCGTTATCAGTAATTTTAATTATTACTTCACCTTTTTCATTGAAAAACTTAATAACAATTTTTTTGCTTGCATTCGAGGAAATTTTATCTTTTTGTTGTTCATAAGCTTCAATAGCATTTAATACTAAATTGGAAATTAATTGTGAGAATCTAGTCTTATTGCCTATTAATTCGATATCGTTTTTATCTTGAAATACCAGATTAACCCCTGTTTGCCTTGCTTTATAGCCGCAAATTAAACTAATATTTTTGAGTTCTCCCATAATTGAAAATGTGTCTTTTGCTATTTTATTCTTAGAATAGTTTAATGTCGAATCAATTAATTTTTTCATGTTTTCCGCTGCAACCGTTGTTTCCTGAAAGTAGTTTTTCATCCTAGCTGTACTCTTCTCTTTTTTGGCCTGATTAAGATTCAGCGACAAGGCAGTTAATGGGTTAACTAGATCGTGGAATAATCCTTGAGCCAGTCGCCCAAACTCAGCTAATTTGGAGAGCTCAGCTAACCTATGCATTTGTTCAGCTTGCAGCTGAGCCGTTCTTTCTCCAACTCTTTCTTCTAACATGTCCCGTTCTTTTTTAAGTAATTTTTGTGATTCTTCAAGACGAAGAATATAGTTATTAATTTCACGATTAAACAACCATGAAATAAGAACGATTATCATCAAAATAATCATCAACGAGATAGCATCATCCAACGGTGCGCTTCTTGCCTTCCATGTTAGATCTGGGTGAAAGATAAGTCTATCTTGACCGACAGCTAAAGCTAAAGCTGTGACGATTAATACAAATGTTGATATGAGGAAATGTTTCCCCTTGAATAATATTGAAGACAATACTATATAAAAGAACATTAGAAGCAAGGAGAATGGATTTTCAGTACCAGACATTATAATTATATAAGCGCAGCAAATAAGAAGCAGGAAAAGAAACCCGTAGCTTATTAGTTTAGAATATTTTGAGTGAAGTAATTTTAAGCCTCCAAGAAGCAAGAAAATTATTATTAGATGCAACAAGGGAAAGGTATCGTTGTCATTATATCCAGGATTTTTAAGAATAAATTTATCTATTAAAACATCAAAAAATGTTAGAATTGAAATAACTAAAAAACCACTTAGAACTATATGCAGAATATAATCAGATCTGTCTTTGGGTCTCTTGTAAATGAAATCGAAATATTGGATAAAAGTTTTACTCATAGAATTTACCTGATAAATAATGAATAATTACAGGGCATCGTAATTATTTAGTCTTTTTGACGATGCCCAAGTAATTATTTGCAAATGCTAAGTCAGGCTTTGCAAATCAAGCGGCAAAACCGGACCAGAAGATGAGCGGACCACTTGCATACTTTACAGCTACTTCTTCCGCAGCCTTTTTTGATCTTGCCTCTTTGCTCGTAAGCATTTGTGCCA
>Ga0172381_10004254_pt1 | contig 14848 bp, 21 predicted proteins | sample Leawel6488metaG_FD_119754 | JGI IMG/M metagenome (GOLD analysis project Ga0172381, IMG submission 119754) | Leachate microbial communities from a municipal landfill in Southern Ontario, Canada - Leachate well 64-88 metaG | ecosystem: Engineered > Solid waste > Landfill > Unclassified | place...
CAAGGTAAAGGAAATCAGGATTTAAAGAATCAATTATCAGCACAAGCACAAACTCAGGTTCAAGGCGGCAATTTTCAGCAAATGATACAGGCTGAATTCAAGAAGATTTTCCCGGCAGTTCAAAGTATGGTTCCGAAGCATATGACTCCGGAACGACTGATGAGGGTGTCATTGGCAGCTATTAGTCGCACACCGAAACTTGCAACTTGTACACCTGAATCGCTAGTCGGCGCAGTGACAGCGTGTGCGGTTATGGGATTGGAGCCGGACTTAATTGGACATGCGTATCTGGTACCATTCTGGAATGGAAAAAACAAAAAGATGGAATGTCAATTTCAGGTCGGTTACAGGGGCTACATTAATCTTGTCAGAAATTCAGGTGATGTTGACAAGATCGATGCACTTCCTGTATTTGAAAACGATCTTATTGTGTATGTACAGGGAACTGAAAGCTTTATAATTCACTTCCCATATGAAATGGCTAAAAACCTCAACGAAGGCATGTTCGTTATACTTCATGATGATGATGCATTCGCAAGACTCACAAAAATGCTTATTAGGGGCGCACTGCAAGATTGGATGGAACGTAGACCTCAAGACCAAGGTGGTATAACTGCTTATTACTCCTACTACAAGCTTAAAAGCGGCGGTAGTGGCTATAAGGTTATGTCACTGGTTGAGGTTCAAAAACACAGGGATAGGTTTACTAAATCTAAGGATAAAGATTCTGGAGAAGTTACCGGTCCTTGGAAAGACAATTTCGATGCAATGGCACTTAAAACCTGTATAAAGCAGATGGTTAAGTTTATGCCTATGACTATTGAAGTTCAAGAACATCTTGCTAAGGATGAGGCTATAGTAACTTTTAATCAGAATAAAAACGGTATGAATGAGATTGATTTGTTTAACGTGGACTATAGTATCCTACCGTCAAATGATGAGAATGTTACGGAAAGTAAATTAACTCCCGAAGAAGCTCAAAAAATAGTTGAAGATCATAAAGCTGATATTGCCAAAAATGAGGCAGGAGACCAGCAATCACTACTTGGTGAAGATAAATATGTTGGAACACCTTTTGCAGGGAATGCAGCAAAATGAGCCCTCTCAAATCCATTTAGCATAGATAGGTCGGGGGAGAAATCCCCTGGTCAAGATAAGGAGAATTTTATGCAGGAAGTTTATTCGCTGCGAATTAAAAAGACTGTTAAGGTTTCTAAAACAAAATCTGAATCTAATAATTTTGTTTACCTGGGACAATACAGAAGATGCTTTGGCTTGCAAGGAATTATTAAGTAAAGCAAGTTATATTAATACATCTGTTAATAGTATAAATTTGGAATTTGTTAAAAGGGGTATTGAGGAAAAAATTTAAAATGGAGGAAATTATATGAATTTATCAGATAAGCGTAACCAAGAATATCAAGAATTAAAAGAACGTAGGGCAAAAGAAGAACAGGAATTACATGAACTATTAAAAATTGCTTTATCCACTGAATCAATTGAACTTTTATCAATAAAAGAGGATAAAGAAAATTTGTCCTTTATTGTATCGTTGGCTTTTACATTAGATGGGTATAGACAGGAAGATATTTTTTACTGGAAATCAAATGAAAGCCAAGAAGAATTTATATTAAGTGTAAAAAACATGATTGATTATATCAAAGAATTAAGATCACAATATCCAGAATTCTGCCATCAAAATGACTATATCCAAACAAACAGCAAATTTCAAAAAACAATAACTCTTACCCATACGGGATATGAATATAAATTCACTTTTAATATTGAATTAGCTGATTATTTAAAACTTCCCAATACTACTAGCTGTAGTTGTGGTGGTGGAGATTATCAGATCAAAAGAACTCCCGTACGAGTAGAAGAGTTCAATAAAAATATTGATATTACAATTGATGTTTTATTGGATTGCATTTCAGAACTTAAACAGAAAAAGTATACATTAATAAAAACGCTTAAAGAAAGCGTATAAAGCCATAAATAGTGGAATGAGGGATAATCCCATGGAAAGACTTTCAATGAACGATATTCAGAAATTAAAAGAATCACTTAACGCTGCATGCGAAAATAACACTCCAGTGGAAAACCATTTTACACTTAGCAGACTTATAAAAACCATTGAGGATATGAATGTCGAGATTCAACAATCAATAAGATTACAAGTATTGCAGGCTAACATGGTAAATAAATCAAAATTGCAGTTGGTTTGGCGGCGTGAGGTTATTAATTTGGCGATAGAAGCACTCACAGAACCGACTCATAGATACAGGGACGATGCTTGCAAAAAACTTTTAAAGTGCTTGAAAAATATGCCAGAGATACAACCATATGACATTGGGATAGAATCGGACGAATTACCTTTTTAGAAGGCGGGCGACATAATGGCAAGTAGAAATTCTAAAGGTAGGATGATATATTGGAAAATTTCATACTGCAAACAACTTACTAAGGTTTCATTATTAGCAAAACTGTTTTTTACATGGCTTATTCCTAATACCGACAACCTTGGAAGAATGGAAGGGGATCCTGCTGTTTTAAAAGGCATGATATTTCCTTATGAGGATGAAATTAACCTTAAGCAAATAGAGGGAGCTCTTAATGAACTAGCGACAGAATATTTAATCATGTGGTACAGCATAGGAGGTAACTGGTATATACAATTTCCAAAATTATATAAGTATCAAATTCTTGATAAAAATAACTCCAAACGCAGTGATTATCCTGAACCGCCACAGACACTTATAAATAAATACAACCATTATTTTAAGAATGTAGAAGAATGTATCGACATGTACCTACATGTTTCCCGTGAAGGAGAAGAGAAGGAGAATAGAAGAGAAGAGAAGGAGAAAAAAGACTATTCTCTCGAAATTAAAAATTTCAGACAACGGTATTCTAATTTTTTGGATTTGATAGATAAATACTTTGATATTTTAAAGACAACACGGGTCAGCGGCAAAATAAGCGACAGTATTGTTTTTCAGGTTTATGAAGAAATGAATAAGAACCCTATTATTGTTGTTAAATATGCCTGTTCTACGGTGATTAGCAAGCCAGACCTTCATAGTAAGCGCGAAAATTATTTCTACGGCATTATGAGAAATACTGGAGCTGATGAAGCTGAAAAGAAGCTATCACAAAAAAGCAAGGATAAGTCAAAAAGTCAGGTGATACTTGAATGAGATTAACACCTATAGAATTAGCACAAAAACATTTTGGCGAATACCGAATAAAAGGTAGAGAAATAAGACCTGTTATATGCCCGTACTGCCACGGAGGTAAACATCACGATAAATATACATTTTCGATTAACGCCGAAACAGGAGTATTTAATTGCAAGCGAGGAAGTTGTGGAGTAGTTGGTACGTTTTACAGATTATTATTGGATTTTAGGGAGGTAGATATTACGGAAACTAAAGAATATTTTTATAAACAAGAAAAGAAAAAATTTAAAAAATCTACTATAAAAGTTGAAGTTGCCAGTAATAAAGTACTTGATTATTTAAAGCTTCGCGGGATAAGTGAGGATACATGTAAGGTTTACGGTGTGGGTGATGATGGCAAAGGTAATATCGCATTTCCATATATTAAAAATGGGATACAAGTAGCTGTAAAATTCCGTCCGGCACGTAAAGTGAATAAGGGAGAGTCAAAGATGTGGAGGGAAACAGACACTGATACTACAACATTGTTTGGAATGCAAACGATTATTGGGAATGACCTTTGTCTGACTGAAGGTGAATGCGATACATTAGCTCTTTATGAGGCTGGAATAAAAAATATTGTATCTATTCCAAACGGCAGTGAAGATCTTAATTGGGTTGAAGCAAATTTCGTATGGTTGGAACAGTTTAAAACAATTACTTTATGTGGTGATAACGACGAACCCGGTCGGGATATGGTTTTAAAACTGATACCAAAATTAGGAGAATGGCGAGTAAAGATAGTTGAACTCCCTGATGGATGCAAAGATGCAAATGAAGTTCTTGTAAAACACGGAAAACAAGTAATAATTGATGCCTTTAAAAACTCCAAAGAAATCCCGGTTGAAGCTTTAATTAGAATGGCAGAGGTTAAAGCTCTCGATTTAGATAAAGTGATAAAAGTGGCAAGTGGTATAAGGGGATTGGATAGGAAAATCGGAGGGTTTATGGTCGGACAAGTATCTGTATGGACTGGGTTAAATGGTTCAGGAAAGTCAACTCTCTTGGGACAAATCTTAATTGAATCAATAGAACAGGGATATAATGTTTGTGCGTTTTCAGGTGAACTTCCAAACCCGCTTTTTCGTTATTGGGTGGAATTACAGATGGCAGGTCCTGCAAATATGTCACATAAATATGATTATATTTTTGAAGGTGACAGACCTTATGTCGACAATCAAACAGCAGTAAAAATCAGGTCATGGTATTACGATAATTTTTTTCTCTATGACAGTATGGCAGTAATTGATATAGACAGTGTAATAAGAGTTTTTACGAGTGCAGCAAGGAAGCATGATTGTAAAGTTTTTTTAGTTGATAATTTAATGATGCTAATAGGTGGTACGAGTGATGATTATTACCGTCGTCAAAGTGAATTTATTAAAGCAATTACGGCGTTCGCTAAAAAATTTGATGTGCATGTCCATATAGTAGCTCATCCACGGAAGACTAATGGAAGAGTAACTAAAATGGACGTATCCGGAACCGGCGATATTACAAACCTTGCTGATAATGTTTTTAGTGTCCACAGAATTACAAATGATGACAAGGAAGATAAAGACATGGCAGGATATGCCGAGTGTGATACATTATTGGATTTATTCAAAAGCAGATTTACAGGGCGGCAAGAAATAACTATCGGGCTGAAATTTCACGAAGATAGCAAGCGCTTTTACATGGCAAAAGATGATAGTCTGCTAAAAAAACGTTATGGATGGGAGAAGTCCACATCGGACGCTGATGATAGTGAATTCAATGATAAAAAATATTACGACGATATCGGGGATGAACTGCCTTTTTAGTAATATGGGAGGATAAAATGAGGTCAATAAAAACAATATTCAAAGGGATAGAATTTAAGAGTAGATTAGAGGCTGATATTGCTTGGATAATAGAAGGATTGGGACATTATTTTGAATATGAACCAAAAAGTTTCTTGCTTCCTAGTGGAATTCATTATATGCCTGATTTTTATATATCAAAAATTCATTTATGGATAGAAGGGCGCGGTTATAATACAGACAAAGGAGAACGGCAAATAAGAGAATTTTCAAAACTGATATCTGAAGGTTATATTATGCCCGATGGTACTTTAGGAAATGAATCAGATTTTGGTAAAGATATAATTCCGTTTGAAGAAGTAAATGAAAAAGGCGCTCCTGATTATTTAGTTTTAAAATATGATTCTGTTATTTTTACTGAATATGTAAATCGATTTGGATGTTCATATACAAACGAAGGGATATCGCTAGTAAGGTGTTCTCATTGCAAAAAGTATTATTTTATTGGGTTTGGAAGTTTTCAATGTAGAAATTGCGGATTCTGGGAAGGAAACCATCATATTGAACGTATGGAATTCTTTAATAATATTAACGAACTGAAGGAAATTATAAAAAAATATGAACATTGAACAGGAATTTGAAGAATTAAAAAAGCGTTTCAAAAAAGCTGATGAATATTTTAGAACCAAATATGTAACCGACACACCAGAAGAGCAAAAACGGATAGAAGTAGAGTATAAGAAACTCATTGACCGAATGAGTGAGATTTACAATCAAAATAAAGACTTGGATATTAGCGATTTGTAAGGGGGAGGCGATGAAAGATGTCTGAAATATTAGATTTGAAACAATTACAGGAATGTGAGACATGCTGTAAAAATCCCATGGAGGAACATGAATGTATTTGTAAGTTGTATAAGGTTACAGGCGGAGTTCCAGCCATATGTGTTGAAGTAGTTGCTAAAACCGCATTAATCTTCCTTGAAATGCTGAAACGTCACATGTGGCAAAAAAGATCATCTGATGGAAGAGAATTTTGTATTGAGTGTAGAAATTTGAAAGAAAACGGACATACAAAGGATTGTAGATTAGCAGAAATACTGAAGGTTGAGTGAGGATAAAATGTTTGGACAAATAAATCTCTTCGGAGATCCACAGATAATTAAAGATTCAGAATGCACTATTGACACTCCTGTGAGACTGGGAGTCAAGGATGCAAATATTTTTAATACAGGTCATATAAATATTCCTGCTATGCCGGGAAGATGTGAAACTACTTTTCAGAAAAAGATGCATTTGCCTCAATTACTGCCGCTTGAAGTTTATGATAAAATAATCATCCTTTTTTCAGGCGGAAAAGATTCAACAGCCTGTTACTTTAAATTACTTGAAATGGGTGTACCGAATGAAAAAATAGAACTATGGCATCATGACATCGATGGAGGTCACCCAGAAAGACGAATGGATTGGCCATGTACTGTAAATTATGTAAAGGCTTTTTCAGTAGCCACAGGGACATACCTCAGGTTGTCTTGGAGACAAAACGGTTTTTGGGGTGAGGTATACCGGATTGGTTCTAGTTGGCCTATACAATACATTGATAATGGCGAAGTAAAGACCTGTAAGCTTTCAAAACTACAGGAACGCAGCCAGGAACTCAGGGAAAACATCCTTGATTCTGAAGAACTAAAGGAATATGGGTACCGGATGAAGTTTCCTGCCAAAAGCGCAGATTTAAGTGTCCGGTGGTGTAGTGCTTATTTAAAGATTGTTGTAGGTGACACAGTCATTAGGAACCTTGAACAGTTTAATGACCTTAAGGAAATAAGCGATATTCGGCATAAATTCCCTGCAAAGAGCGGATGCCACCAAGGTAGATGGTGTAGCGGTTCATTGAAAGCCAGTGTTCAAGATAGTGTTACGTCACACGTTGAAAATATAAGTTGTAATTCAAAAATCCTTATAGTTTCAGGTGAACGCCGAGGCGAAAGTGCCGGTCGCGCCAAATATAATGAAATGGAGATTCATAGAACAAATGCATTGGCAAAGGCTAAAAGGTTAGTTCATTGGTGGAGACCAGTAATAGATTATTCAGAGCGCGATATATGGGAAGTTTTGAAAAGAAACAATGTTAATCCGCATCCATGCTATCGGGCAGGATGGAACCGCTGCAGTTGCATGATGTGCATATTTTCACTTCCAAAGCATTGGGCGGGCATTCGTGAATTATTTCCTCGCCATTATGAAGAGGTATGCCAAGATGAAAGGATACTGGGTTTTACTCTGGATAATACAAAAACCTTGGATGAATATGTTGGAAATGCGGAGAGTTGTTTAAATACCGAAGATGAAGAAGCTATATATCAGTTGAAAACCGGGAAATTCAGACCGGATGAAATATTTATTCCGGTGGGAGAATGGGCATTCCCGGTCGGAGCATTCGGGGGTAGTGATGGCGGACCATGTTGAGCAATTGAGTTTATTTTAAGGAGAATTTATGAACATAGTAACCGGATGTAGTGGAATTGATGCGATAGCACTAGCAGCAGAATTGATTGATATTAAGCTAATCGGCCAAATTGAAATAGATGATTTTTGCAATAAGATACTAGAATTCAGATATCCGGGAGTAAAGAGATTAAAGAACATTTTTGATGTGAGGGGTGATGAGTTTGGAACAAATGTCGATATTTTCGCAGCTGGAATACCCTGTCAGGAATTTAGCGTCGCAGGAAAGAGAAAAGGGGACAAAGGCGACCGCTATCTCTGGCCGGAAGCTATCAGGATTATACGAGTCATGCAACCAAATTGGATTATTATTGAAAATGTTTTTGGAATCACAAGTATGGAACGGTCCGATGGTGAAACTATCATGGAAACCGAAACAGTTGTACGCGAAGAATCGGAAATGGATTTATTATCCAACGTACAGACTGGTAAAAGGCAATCTAAGCGTAAAACCAAAAAGAAAATTATCGTCAAAGAATATGAAATGGTCCTTGAAACGATTAGAAAAGACCTTGAAAACGCGGGGTATGAATCCGTCACAATTATTATTCCAGCTTGCAGTGTCGGAGCAAAGCACCAACGATATAGAGTCATCATTGTGGCCAACGATGACAGTTGCAGATACATGGACGGGAAACTTGAAAAGCAGTCAGCAAAAAGAGAGGAGCAAACACTCATTGAATCTTTCGACTGCAATTCATCAAAAACTTTGGGCAACTCCGAATGCATCGGATGCGGTGGGCAGCTCAGGGGGAGGACAGAGCAGGAGCCTGAGAACGGATATAGCAGAATCGAAACTATGGCCGACACCGGGAGCAAGTGTGCGAGGGGATTGTCCGAGCGAAAGAGAGAGAAGAACCCCGGGACTTATGACAGCGGTAAAAATGTGGCCAACTCCACAGGAGAGAGATTACAAAAGTGGCAGCAAACCGGAAGATGGGAGAATGCAGAGAAAGCAGGAACAAGGGTGGAGCCCGAATTTAAACGATGCAGTGAAGATGTGGCCGACACCTGCAGCTCAAGATGGAAAGAATGCAACATTACCTCCGAGTCAACAGAACCGGGATACAATACCGGGAGCAGTTATGAGAAGCATGCAAGAAATGGCGATAATAGACAAGAAAGCGGAGGAATTTGTAACAGGGCAGCTAAATCCAGAATGGGTGGAAATGTTGATGGGCTTTCCAATAGGTTATACGAATCCGGAGGACAAGAGAACGGCAGCGGAATTTTTGAAACCTTTGAAGAAATCTTTACAACTGTTCTTGAACAAATTCAATGGCCCGCCGGATACGGAGCAGAGCAACACGACTACGAACCGCCAAGAGTAGCCACGGGAGTTAAGAATCGGGCAAATAGGTTAAAGGCGTTGGGGAATGCGATAGTTTGGCAGCAGATTTTCCCTATATTGTTGGCAATAAAATTAATTGAAAGTGAGGCATAACAATAATGGCAGCACGAAAAGGATACCAAAAAGCCTTATTGCCCGAACAGATAAACGAAGTGTGCGAGATGTATCAGGAAGGCTACAGCACATATTACATAGCTGAAAAATATTATTGCTGTAGACGAACAATTTGGGATTATGTAAAGCACATCAAAGAACGCAGGGAGAAGCGGTTTAGATATTACAGTAAAGCAGTTTGAATGAACGGTGAAGTTGTGGCAATATTTGAAGCACGGAATGTAAGCGGAATTGTGGCTAGATGAGGGGTGAAAAAGGAAACAGTGAAGTCGATTTTAAAATACCCAGGTAGTAAAAATAGAATAGCTCCGTGGATTATTCAACGTATACCCGAACACCACAGTTATGTTGAACCGTATGCAGGAAGTTTGGCGGTTCTCTTGAACAAAGAACCTTCGGCAATCGAAACTGTGAATGATCTTGACTGGGATGTGTGCAACCTGTTCGGCTGTATAAAAAAAGACGCAGAAAAACTAGCCAGCATGGTTGCAATGACGCCGTACAGCCGTAGTGAGTATGATGATGCTTTTAAGATGGATCTGGATGACTTGATGTGTAAGATAGACCCATTCAGAAAAGCTTGCAGGTTTTTAATCCAGTGTTGGCAGGGACACGGATTTCGCACAAACGGTTATAAAGTCGGTTGGAAAAACGATGTGCAAGGTCGCGAAAACATGTATGCAGTTTATAACTGGTATCGCCTTCCTGAATGGATTATCGCAATTGTTGATAGGCTGAAACAAGTACAAATAGAGAATAGACCGGCGCTGGAGGTAATAAAAAGATTCTGGTACCCGAATGTTTTTATTTACCTTGATCCCCCTTATCCGCTCAGTACCAGAACAGCAAAACAATATAAACATGAAATGACAGATAGTGAGCATGCTGATTTGCTTGAAATAATGTTGCGATTTCCAGGGAAAGCGATTATTTCTGGATATGACAACGATTTATATAACGAGACCTTAAAAGATTGGCATAAAGACAGCGTAAAGGGATATGCAGAATACCACGGTGCTGATCGGCGGGAAGTTGTTTGGATGAATTACGAACCCGCGAAAGACAACCAATTGAGTCTGTTTAGTGAGGTACAACATGATTGATTTTCCTGACAAGAAATACAAAACGCTATACATTGATCCTCCATGGCCCGAGAGGGGGGGGCGGTAAAATCAAACGGGGCGCAGACAGGCATTATGAACTTATGACGGTGAAACAGATTATTGAGTTGCCAGTCTCGTCAATCGCCGAAAATAACAGCCACTTATACCTATGGACAACAAACAATTATCTTCCTGATGCACTAAAAGTTATGGCAGCTTGGGGATTCAAATATAAGACTACTATCACATGGGAGAAAGACAGAATCGGGCTTGGACAATATTACAGGGGAATGACGGAGCATTGCTTGTTCGGCGTTAAAGGGAATCTGCCATATAAAATCATTGACGGAAAAAGGCAGCAGGGAAAAACGGTTATTGTTGCTCCAAAAACTAAGCACTCGGAGAAGCCGGAAGAAATGCGACAGATGATTGAAACTGTAAGTTACGGACCGTTCATTGAATTGTTTGCCAGAAAAAGAGTTAACGGGTGGGATTCATGGGGAAACCAGATAGATGATACGAAATGTGACCAATTAAGCTTATTTGAAAGGACGTGAACGAATGCAGATTTATAGCCCAAAAGATTTAAGCAAGCAATTATATCTCAACACACATCAAGGGTTGATTCATTCACCTAAAGACCGTAATTACACCTTATGCGGAATGATGATAAAAGGCAATCCACTTATGGAAAAGACAGATAAAGACACTACAAGGGATAATTTTTGCACCGAATGTTATCTTGAAATGCTAGACAATATGTTTAAAAAATCTTGAAAGGACGTGAGGTTATGACATATAAACAATTCAAACACTGGGAATCTTTTGCGGTACGAATGGCGAAACATTGTTATCCCGAAGCCACAGAGAAGCGCAGGGCAAAAATACTTGAAGAGATTAAATCGTTTTTCAATGAAAGAAAGTATCAAAAAGATTATTCTGCATTTACAGATTGGGATGGGAACGGAGATGAAGAAGATATATCAAGTTATGTTGAAGATTTCTTTGAAGAATATACACATTGGAACCGTCGGGAAGCTTTTTGGACAGGTAAATTCCATAATCAAGTCACTAGTTGTATCCGCTCAGGTTTTGATATTGCGGTAAAGCAAAGCGGTGGTGTTTTAGGATTCACAGTCGGAGATATTCGCAGAATGTGGAAAAAAGTTCCTGATTGGGTTAAAGACGGATGGAATATATCTTTTGATGAAATGATGGACAGCGACTTAATATGGTTGTAATACACGGCGGGAATGGAAGTTTTGGTAGGACGGGATTTATAAATAATGCGAAGGAGGGTAAAACATGAAATATAAGACCGAAGATTATAGCATAAGTGATACTGGGTTTTATGGATTAGGCGATGAAGATATAGAAAACTATAAAGAAAAATTAGTTAAGTGTCGCAAATCTCATAAGTGCATGGGTGGCTGTGAAAAAGAAATTTCTATCGGTGAGTATGCTATCCGAGAAACAGGTTTTATGGATGGTCAACCAGTATCATCATACACTTGTACAGATTGTATGGATAAATGGCTAGATGAAATTAATGCACAATATCAGGATTTTATGTAGCAATAAAGTTGATATACATTAACAATAACCGTCATGAAGGCTGATGTTGACATAAATCAATAACATGGAATAAAGGGAGTCGCCTTCGCTCCCTTTGAAGGAGGATTTATGAGGAGAAAATATATTAAGTTTATTATAGCTTTTATAATTTTAGCATTTTTATTAATATTAACATTCATCGTAAAACTACCACTTGTAGATATGCCTGAAACAGATTATTCTGCTCAAATCACAGATTTGCAGGACCAGATAAATAAACTAGAGGTTGAGCAAAGTAAAATAATTCAAAATGTCAATAAATCACTTGACTATTACCTTAAAAGTTATCATGAAGAATTCTGGATGATGCAAGAAGATCTGCGGATCCAAAATGGTTTTATAAAAATGCAGTATCCAAGCTATGAAGCATACAGAAATGAACGATTGAAGAAGGTGAAAAGGTGAAAATAGCACGAATATTCCCACGAAAAACTAATGCCAGCCCCACGGATGAATTATGTTTCTTTGATAATCCTCCGCAGATAATCAAGGGTGATGATCCGCTGTTTGATATTGACGAAATTCATGTATCGGTGACATTTACATATGACGTTAAAGAAGCTGAGAAATTGGCATATCAGTGGGAAGTATTTGGCAAGCCTGTTAAAATTGGCGGTCCTGCATTTGACGATCATGGAGATATTTTTAATTCGGGCAGATATGTTAAAAAGAAATATACGATCAGTTCAAGAGGTTGTGATAATCACTGTTGGTTTTGTTCTGTTTGGAAAAGAGAAGGTAAATTAAGGGAACTTGAAGTTAAAGAGGGTTGGGATATTTTAGACAATAACATATTGGGGTGTTCGGAAAGACACATAAGATCAGTATTTAAAATGCTTAAGACACAACCCGAAAAACCAACATTTACCGGAGGATTAGAAGCAAAACTATTAAAACCGTGGCATGTGGAATTATTGAAAGAGGTTAAAACAAAGAGAATGTATTTTGCTTATGACACGCCGGATGATTATGAACCATTGATCGAAGCCGGAAAAATTCTCCGTAATGGTGGGTTTACATTTGAATCGCATATTGCCGCTTGCTACGTCTTGATCGGATACAAAGGGGATACTTTTGAAAAAGCTGAAAAAAGGCTTAAAGACACTTTAAAAGCCGGATTTGTACCATATGCTATGTTGTATAAAGATAAAGAGGGAAAGTCGGGTCAAATAAATCAGGGGCAATGGGAGTCATTCCAAAGGCTATGGCTTAGACCGACCATAGTATATATGAGAAATAAAGAAATATTTAAAAGTAAGCTAAGTAATAAGTTTTTGGCTGAACAAAGTGATTTTGATTAGGAGGGGTGAGGGAATAAGATGAAAATTTATATCAGTTCGTCATGGAAAAACAGAATACAAGTAAGGAAATTGGCAATTGAGTTAAGAGAAACAGGTCACGAGGTTTATGACTTTACAGATCCGAATTGTAGGAAAACTCCTGAGATTCCACCTGAAAAGTTTCCGGAAGAATTTGACCCTGAGAAACATGTATATAGCAAATATATACGAAAAAATGAATGGCTAGATGCTGTAACAGAAAATCGCAAAGCAATAAACCGTTCTAATTTTATTATATTGCTTTTGCCTTGCGGAAATGATTCCCACGCGGATTGGGCATATGGTGTCGGTCGAGGAATACCGAATATTGTTGTCGGACAACCGCGAAAAGGCGATAGGAGTCCTGTCCATATGTGGGCTGATGAAATACTTGATAGTGTTGATGATATTATTCCATGGATAAAGGCACATAGAATATATCTTACTGAACAAAGTGATTTTGATTAGGAGGGGTGAAACAATGTACACAACGTTTATATCCTGCAAAGAATGCGGAGTAGTGTTTGAAGTCAATATAGATGATATTGGAAATCCGGTTCAAGAAATTTGCAATGGTTGCTGGGCGGAACAAGAATGTGTTAACTGTGAAGATAAAAATTGTGAAGAGTGCGACATTTAGGGGGGGTGATTACAAGTGATTAACTTTACCTTATATGACCTTCCACCAAGCCTGAATGATTGGCAGAACCTTCATGTCATGGAGAAGGCACGAAGAAAAAAGCAAGTTGAACATGATGTATATTATGCCAGTTACAACCAGAGACCGCCGAAACCATATGAAAAAGCGAAGGTGAAAATTACGATATTTTTTTTAACAAAACGCCGTAGGGATGAAAGGAATTTTGATGCAAAGTGGCTGATTGATTCGCTTATTGTAGCAAAATTAATCAAAGACGACAATGTCGATGTGATAGGTAGACCGGAGATTGTTCTGGACTATGACAAAAATAATCCAAGGGTTGAAGTGGAGGTAATAGAGATATGAATTTGAAAAGTATTTGGGATTATGCGTTACAATATTGTATAAATAAGGGACTTACAAAAGAGGAAATGGACTTCTACCGGATTGTTCCGAACCTCCAGGACATAACCAATGAAACTTTCCTTTCTGAACTTGCATGGTGCGTTTATAATGCCGGAATGAAACAAGAGGTTATCCGGAAGAAATGGCCTGCATTGAGAAAAGTATTTTTTGAATTTGATCTATATGCAATTTTAGTAAATTCTTGTACATGCTTAACAAATGCTCTTAGTGTTTTTAATCATTTTGGAAAAAACACTGCAGTTATTGAAGCGGCTTACAAAATAATTGACGATTGTCCAGATAAAGAAATAGGTTTCAAATTGGCAGTCATGACTGAGACTGAAATATTAGAGTACCTGCAGACTTATCCCTTTATTGGTAACATAACAAAATATCATCTTGCAAAGAACCTGGGGTTTGATGTTGTAAAGCCAGACCGGCACCTCGTAAGGTTGGCTGAGTTTTTAAAATACGGCAACCCAGATATTTTAGTAAGCGAAATCAAAACATTGACAGGCGAACGTAAAGCTTACATAGACTTCATTCTCTGGCGCTGGTTGTCATGGCAAGGTAAAGCGGCATATGCGAATATCGAAGCGTATTTGAAAGTATAAGGAGGATGGATATGTTTAAGATTGGCGACAAAGTGAAATATTGCGGGGGAGACATAGGACATATAGAAAAGTTTGAAGTTAATGGAAATATTGCGGGGGCGATACTTGAAGAATATCCCGACGCATGGTACAACCTTACTGCGATAGAACTTGTATTAGTGGAGGATGAGCTAGAGTTTAA
>Ga0172381_10004255_pt1 | contig 14846 bp, 14 predicted proteins | sample Leawel6488metaG_FD_119754 | JGI IMG/M metagenome (GOLD analysis project Ga0172381, IMG submission 119754) | Leachate microbial communities from a municipal landfill in Southern Ontario, Canada - Leachate well 64-88 metaG | ecosystem: Engineered > Solid waste > Landfill > Unclassified | place...
CCGGGAACACCATAATGAGCACCCATTGAAATATTACCTTCAGGGCTGATTTTTACAATGAACAGATCTTCATTTCCGGTTTTTGAAAGGGTGACCGTTCCGGCATGGAGTATCACACCATTGAAAAATCCGGTGACAAAAACATGACCTGCGTTGTCGAGGGCAATCCCAAACCCTTTGACCATCTCGTAAGAATTGCAGGAGAGTTGTTTTATCCACAGAAGGCTTCCGGTATTGTTAAATTTGGCAACGAATGCATCGGTATATCCAACACTCGTCAGGGTTGTGCCCCCAAAAGAGACAGGACCTGAAAAATATCCGGTAACATAACTGTTTCCGGATGCATCGGTAACTATATCCTGCCCAATATCAGCTCCATCTCCACCAAACTGTTTTACCCAATTGACAGCGGGTGGTGATCCCAGGTCGGAGGGCGCCAATAAATTATTCCCTTGTTTTGAGGGGATTATTGATCGCTCGTTGTCCCTTTGATGTAACCTATCCTGCTTTGAGTGATGGAAAACATTTCCCTGTTGACCAAATGAAGTCAGGGTGGTGACAAGGTATGCTGTCAGGAGTAAAAATTGTTTCATTGACCGGGTTTTAAATTATTCAGATATATTGATATGTTTCTATAAATACTTCTACTCCCAAGTTCATAAATCAATTGAGCCCACTCCAAAAACTATTTTCACTGTAAAATTTGCTAAAACGCTAAAAATATATAATTGAATATGAAACATTTGCGTCTTTGTGTCTTCGCGGTAAAATGAAAGATTTGATTTTTCGGAGCAGGAACAAAATTACACAATTCTTCGCATCGGAATAGTTTTACGATGATATTTTAATGTTATCTTTTCCCCGCATCCTGAATTCAAATAATACTTTCAGAATCTTATTTTATGATCCGGAGTAAAAAATAATTTTCATCCTGCTTGTTGTGAATTAGTGAATAAAGTAACTTTGATGCATTCAAAATCAACCTTTAAACCCATGACCAAAGCAGACATTATTGCCCGGATTGTTGCCGAGACCGGCATTGAAAAACCGACTGTGACCGCCATTGTTGAATCCATGATGGGTACAATGGAAAAATCCATGATTGCAGGAAATGAAATATTTCTCCGTGGATTTGGATCCTTTATCCTTAAAAAAAGGGCACCTAAAAAAGCAAGGAATATTTCAAAAGGGACCATCGTCAACATCCCGGCACACATGATACCCGCATTCAAACCGTGTAAGGAGTTCGTCGCTGAGGTCAAGGAAAAGGTCACAGTGAAGTAATTCCCGGTTACAAAGCTCCTTCGTCATAAGCACGCTCACCATGGAGGGCTTCGTCGAGACCTGATTTTTCAATCTCTTCCGATACTTTAACCGGGGTGATCAGGTTGATGATGATCAGCATGATATAGGTGAAAATAAATGCGTAGGCCGCGGCAGCAAACACGGCGACAACCTGTTTAAAAAAGAAAGCGCTGCCGCCCAGCAGAAGGCCATCCGTACCAGCCGGATTGACAGCCTTTGCCGCAAAAACGCCGAGCAGGATTGTTCCCAGCACGCCCCCGACCCCATGCACACCCCATACATCCAGGGCGTCATCCCATTTCATCCGGTTCTTGAACCGCACGGCAAAATAACAGAGCAGGCCGGCCGCGATTCCGATCAGCGGGGAAGACCACAGTGGAACAAAGCCGGCACAGGGTGTGATCGTGGCCAACCCGGCAATGGATCCGGTCAAAAGACCCACAAATTTGGGCTTTCGTTCCTGTGTCCACTCTACAAACATCCAGGCGATGGTTGCAAAGGAAGCGGCAATATCGGTATTCAGAAAAGCCAGTGAAGTAACAAAGTCAACCGCCACTTCACTGCCTGCATTAAATCCATACCATCCGAACCATAGCAAACTGCTCCCGATCGCCACCAAAGGGATACTGTTAGGGGTCGAATTTTTATTTACCCTTGCCCCGACATAGAACACAGAGGCCAACGCCGCAAAACCCGCTGTGGCATGGACCACAATGCCACCGGCAAAGTCAATAATCCCCCATTGTGCCAGTAATCCGCCACCCCAGATCATGTGGACAAATGGATAATAAACCAGGACCTGCCATACCGTCAGAAAGAGGAAGAATGCCTTAAAATTGACCCTGTTTACAAAAGCGCCGGTGATCAAAGCAGGCGTAATGATTGCAAACATCATCTGGTAAGCCACAAAAACAATTTCAGGGATTTTTCCGTTGGTGTACATGGAGGAAATCCCTATACCGTGCAGGAAAGCTTTATCAAAATTTCCGATAATGCCACCCTCGCCTCCGCTGAAACAGAGGGAATAGCCAAAGATCACCCATAGAACAGTTGTCCATCCCAGGGAAACGAAACTTTGGATCATGATGCCAAGAATATTGCGTTTGGTAGCAAGGCCACCATAGAAAAGCGCCAGACCGGGGGTCATCAGCATGACCAGGCTGCAGGCTAATAGCATAAATCCGGTTGAACCAGTGTCTAACATAATACGTTATTTTTAAATGAATAATTCCGTTATAATGAAATACCAAAAACAAGGTAGAGTCTGTTTTGTAAAGGATTGGCGATCAGCGAAGCCTGTATGGGCAATGAATATTTATCAGTGATCGGGACGGCCCTTGCCAACTTGATGCCGATATTGGTGAAACCGGCTTTCGCGTTGCCATAATATCCGCTTTCCTGAAGGTTGGTATTTGGGTTGTTAATGGTCCCTCCTACAAATGCATTGAAATCAAATCCTTTAATATTCTTTTTAAAACCGAGTTCGATATACGTTGAATATTGCAGCCCATTTTCAATAAAAGTGGTATCGTTCACCTGTTTCATTTTGCGGGCATCGTTACCATAGAAATTGGTTGCGATCAGGAAAGTAAACGGGATCTTTTTCGTTCCATTGAACATGATCATCCCTTCGAAGACATGGCCGGTACTGTCGGCATTATAACAGAAATATTCATCTCTTTTACCGCTGTTATATCCTGGGAAAAAATAATCGGTCACCATCAGGGTCAGCATGTTCTTATAAGTATAGCTGAGGATCAGGTCCACCTCCTGATTGGAGGTAGCGCTGAAAGTATAGGCTCCCCAGGCGCCTAATGAAAGCGTATGATTGGAGTTTCCAACATTCAGTTTCAGGGCGGGCTGGATGCTGGGCCCTGCGCCTCCGAGATCAAGCCCGCGCCAGATATACCGGCTCATGAAGTCAGCGCCCGCCTGGAAATTGGCAGGCCATTTTTCTGGATCCTGGGAAAAACCATTTCCCCGGATAAACAACGTCAACGCAAAAACAATAAGGAAAGCTTTTTTCATTGGAAGGAATTGATCCTGCAAATGAAAGGTTCTGTCGCGAGGTATGAAATAAAGGGATCCCGGATTTTTTACTAAGTATAACCCTTAGAGGTCCGCCAGGTTATTGCGGATGGCAAATTTCACCATGTCGACGGTACTGCGGAAGTTGTACTTCTGCATGATGTTGTTTTTATGGGTCTCTACAGTCCTGACACTGATATTCAGTTTCTCGGAGATTTCCTGGTTCGATAAACCCTCTGCATAGAGACGAAGGATTTCGCTTTCGCGAAGGGTGAGGGTTTGTGCGCGGGTAACCGATTCCGGGGCGGTGACTTTCCTGATCGCGTGCGAATATATCCTGGTGATGGTCTGGGCCAGACTGTCGCTGAAATATTGTTCCCCTTTGTAAAGGGTCCGGATCGCTTTAAACAGCTCCGCTTTGGTCGTATCCTGTTTGGGAAGGTATCCCCAGGCTCCGGCTTGTAAAGCGTTGAAAATATAATCTTCGCTGATATACATCGACAAGACCAGGATCCTGATCGCGGGATAAAGCTCTGTCACTTTCCTGATCAGGTCGATCCCTGATTTTCCGGGAAGGGAAAGATCGGTGATCACAATATCAGGATGGGCCTGAGAAATCATTTCAAGGGCATGGGGCACATCGGGGGCACATCCGCAAAGCAGGATATCACCGGCATCATGAAGCATGTTGGTCAGCCCGTCGCGAATGATCTGGTGGTCATCGACCAGAAACACTTGAATGGATTGTTTCATGGTAAAAATGGGATTTTGACCCGGAGGGTCGTACCCTTTCCGGGGCCCGATTCAACAGAGAAGTTACCTCCCAGCAAGCCGGCCCTTTCTTTCATATTGTAAAGGCCATTCCCTTTGCCTGCCTTCGCGGGATCGAATCCTGCACCGTCATCTTCCAGGATAAAAATAAGGGCATCGCGGTTTTCGATCAGTTGCATGGAAATATTGGAAGCTCCGGCATGTTTGATGATGTTGCTGATTCCTTCCTGGGCAATCCTGAAAATATAGACGGCTGTGTCATTCCCGGGAACCCTGGTAAGGCTTGCATCGAAATCAACCTTGAGCCCTGTCTGCTTTTCCACATCGCCGGACAAGTTTTGCAAGGCAGTGATCAGCCCAAGATCATCCAGTGAGGCCGGCATCAGGTCATTGGAGATCCTCCTAAGTTCATCCACAATATCCCTAAGCTCAGATTTGATCCCGGCAAGGGTCTTCTGCAGGCATGAAAGATCAGCTTCATCACAGTTTTCAAGCTGTAGTTTAGCGCCAATCATCTTTTGTCCCAGTCCGTCATGTAATTCCCTCGATATCCGCCGTCGCTCCATCTCCTGCCCGTCGTACAGGGCCTGGATCCTTTTCCGGCGTTCTTCCTTAACCTGATCTGACATGGTATTGAAGGTTTCAGCCAGGGAACCGATTTCATCATTCGACCGGATATCTACTTTCTGGTCAAAATTGCCCTCCCCGAGACTGGTAGCCGCATTTTTAAGACGGATGATGGGTTGGGTCACCATCCGGGTAATGATCTGGGAAAACCCCAGGATAAAAAAAGAGATGATGATAGAAACCAGCAGAATATCATTCCGCAAGGCAATGACCGGGATCATGGCCTCATTATAATCAATCTCAGCCAGGATGATCCATTTCAGGTCGGGAACCGGTAAGGGTTCGTATGCACTGAATACTTTGATGCCGCGGTAATCGTTGGTCATGGAAGTTCCGGTCCTGCCATCTGCCGCTAAGATGGCGGTTCCGGAATGAACCGGAACTTTTAAGAGCGAATGACGGATAAACCGGGAGGAACTCCGCATCAGGAAATCATTTCCAACGAGATAAGCTTCTCCGGATTTTCCAAGGCCGATCCGGCTGTTGTCCTGCAGCATGATCTGATTGATCGCGGTGGCCGGGATCTCTGAAATTACGACGACTGCATAGGGGGAACCGGGAGAGGAGAACCTGCAACCGATCAGGCAGACGGGGACAGAATCACCTTTTTCCCTGAAAAAGAGGTCCGTGATGGAGATCCTGTTCCGGGCCGATTCCTTGATTATTGATTGGATATGCTGATAAACTGCCGGAGGGATCCCTTTCAATTGGGTCGTTATCGAAATACATCCTTTCAGACCGGGTTGAGTAGAGATAATGTACAGGTTGGTGAAGCCATAGGCCTGACAATAATTTTGAAGATAAGTTAACGCGGAAAGCTTTTGTACCGGTCGCTTTCCTCCGGGGAAAAAACTGGTCAGCTGATCCTTATCATATAAATTTTCAAGATTTCTGACCTTTTCAGAAAAAAAGTAGGACAATTGTTGCTTTTTCACGGCCCTGACAGAGATCAGTTGGTCCATCGTCCGGTTGATGATCGCCTTCCTGGCTGAATAGTAGGCATAGGAGCCGACAATTAACACCGTTGATATCCCTACCAGAAGGAACAGTAACAGCAGTTTGGTCGTAATGGAATATCGAGGTAACCTCATACGCGCTAACACAGGTCAATAATACAAAAATATGCTTTAACCGGAGAATAAAAAAGTTAAATGATCCGGTTACCGGCGCTCAGTTGAAGCTATTCGTCCGTATCAATGATCGGGCTAAATGTGGGGAAAATCCCCCGGTCTGTCGATTCCGCTTTTTATCCCCTGGCGCAGGGTATATTTTTGTCCTTGAAAATAAAAAAATCAATGATCAGTAAATGGGATAAGCAAAATTCAGACAAATGAAAAGAAATGTTAAATATATTGTTGCCGGCGTTTCCATCCTTCTCCTCTATCCAATAACGGGGTTTTGCCAGGAAACTGAAAAAGTCTGGACCCTGAACTCCTGTATTCAGTATGCCCTGGAAAAAAACATCCAGATCCAGCAAACACAACTGGTTTCACGGAAGAAAGAAATAGCCGGCGACCAGGCAAAATCCAACCGTTATCCTACGTTAAACGCTTCCGTAAATGAAAACCTGGGATGGAATAAATCGGTCAATGCAGGGACCAATAAATATGGCGATTATACCGGGACCAATAATACCGGAATTGCTGTAAGTTCCAGTGTAACCCTTTTCAATGGTTTTAAACTCAGGAACACGATCAAACAAGCCGAAACCGATTTCAAGGCCAGCCAATATGATACCAAAACCAATGAGGAAGCAGTCAGTTTGAGTATTTTAAATGCTTATTTGCAGGTTCTTTATTCCAGGGAAGATGTCATGAACAGTCAGAAACAGATTGAATCAACAGAAGAGCAGCTTCGTTTAGCCGGGGAACGGCTTACCCTGGGAGCCATTTCACAATCCGAATATCTACAGGTGAAATCGCAACTGGCAAGTGAAAAGTATACGCTGGCAACTGCTGGGAACCAGTTTGCCATTGATAAAGTCACCCTCATGCAACTGATGGAACTGCCGGTCACTTCAAAGTTCAACCTTGAATATCCGGCCTTTGGCGACAGCGTCAACCAACACCGGAACCCTGATTCTGAAAGCATCTATATAACGGCCCTTGCCATCAAGCCACAAATTAAAAGTGCAGGGCTCAACCTGCAAAGCGCCCAGGAAAATGTAACCATTACGAAAGCAGGGTATCTGCCCCAGCTTTCCCTGACCGGAGGAATAAGCTCCGGTTACAGCAGCGAACTGGAAAACCTGGCATACTATTACCAGGTCGGGAACAATATAAGCCCCAATGTTGGGCTAACCTTGTCTATCCCGATCTATCAGAACAGCCAGGTCAGTAACCAGGTACAAACCGCCAAACTTGATGTGGAGAATGCGACCTTAAATATGAACAACACAAAAAATGTTTTGCGAAAAGCCATTGAGCAAGCTTGCGTGGATGTTGTTTCAGCCGAAAAAGAGTATGAATCAAGCAGGGAACAGCATACGGCTGCCCTGGAATCATACCAGGTGGCATCGGAAAAATTTGATCAAGGATTGTTGAGTTCAGTTGATTTTCTGGTCCAGAAAACCAATTTGATCGCGGCCGAAAGCAATGTCCTGGCCTCTAAATACACGTTGATATTCAGTTATAAAACACTTGATTTTTATTCGGGGATCCCCTTAGGATTTTAACAACAAACGAGAAACAATGAAAAAGAAAACTTTAATAATCTCTCTTGCAGGCGTGGTAGTACTTGCCGCCATTGTATTGATTACCAGGTCTTGTAAAAACGAGACCCAGGGTATTGTCTTTGAAACGGTAAAAGTTGCCCGGAAGACGCTCACGAACACGGTAACCGCAACAGGAACACTCCAGGCAATAAAGACGGTGGCAGTGGGAACGCAGGTTTCGGGGGTAATCAGCAAGCTTTATGTCGATTATAATTCCCATGTCAAAAAAGGGCAATTGTTAGCCGAGCTGGATAAAAGGGCTTTGACGATGAATTTGCAGAACGCCGAAGCAAGTTATGAAAATGCAAAAGCCGAAGTAACCTATCAGACATCCAATTATAACAGGATGAAGGCGTTATGGGACAAGAAACTTGTTGCCGAGAGCGATTATGACCTGGCTTTGTATAATTATACTAAAGCAAATGCCAGTCTGAAAAATGCCACTTCGGATTATGAAAAGGCGAAGGTTAACCTGGAATATGCCTATATCTATTCTCCCATTGACGGAGTGATATTGAAAAGATCGGTGGATGAAGGCCAAACCGTGGCAGCCAGCTTCAGCACCCCTACCCTGTTTTCCATCGCCAATGACCTTACACAGATGCAGGTGGAGGCCAGTATTGATGAAGCAGATATCGGACAAATAAAATACGGGCAACAGGTAACTTTCACAGTGGATGCTTTTTCCGACTTGAATTTTACCGGGAAAGTTACCGAGATCAGGTTACAACCTACGACCACAAACAACGTGGTCACCTATACGGTTATCATCATAGCCCCCAATCCTGATATGAAGCTGATGCCTGGGATGACTGCAAGTATCACCATTACAGTAGAGGAGGCTAAAAATGTGTTGTGCGTCCCCAGTAAAGTCCTTCGTTTTAAACCGGACAGCGCTTTATTGCTCAGCTATTTAAAAACCCAACCTTCCGCGGGAAATGCTGGCAGTAAAGTAAAATCAACAGGCGATGCAGGCGGACCAGGCGACCAGGTATACGCGGAAATATGGGTAAAACAAGGGACAGACATACACCCGGTACGCGCCCAGATAGGGATTAACGATGATATCAATGCCCAGGTTATTTCCGGGCTGAAAGAAGGGGAAGAGGTGATTGTTTCGATGCGCCTGTCGGGACAATCAGACGCCAGCGGTAATGAAACAGCCGTCAGCGATACTGCGAGCAGCAGTCCGTTCATGCCAACACCGCCTAAAAGAAAATAACAATGGACTCCAGGGATAAAAGAATCATTGAAATCAAGAATCTGCGGAAAGATTTCCAGGTGGGGGAAATGGTAGTACATGCCTTGCGTGGGATCAACCTGCAGATCAACACAGGTGAGTTTGTCGCCATCATGGGCGCCAGCGGCTCGGGAAAATCGACCATGTTGAACATCCTGGGATGCCTCGACAAGCCAACCTCCGGGGAATATTTCCTGGACGGAGCGCCGGTTGCGGGTTTAACCAAAAACGAACTGGCAAGGTTAAGGAACCGGAAACTTGGATTTGTATTCCAGTCCTATAATCTTTTACCCCGTACCTCCTCGCTGGAGAATGTAGAACTGCCTTTGCTTTACAATTCCACGATCAGGGCAAAGGAACGCAGGGAGATGGCCATGCATGCACTGGAATCGGTAGGATTGGCTGATCGTATGCACCATAAGCCCAACCAGCTTTCGGGAGGGCAACAGCAAAGGGTGGCTATTGCCCGGTCGTTGGTGAACGACCCGGTCGTGATCCTTGCCGATGAAGCCACAGGGAACCTGGATACCCGGACCTCTTACGAGATCATGGCATTGTTCCAGGAACTGAATGAGAAAGGGAAAACCATCGTGTTTGTCACGCACGAACCTGATATTGCCAGGTTCACTTCGAGAAACCTCGTTTTCAGGGATGGTCTCATCCTACAGGAAAAAGAGGTAACAGATAAATTCCATGCAAAGGAAATATTAAAAAACATGCCTGTCAATTCAAACTTTGAATAAGCCTTACCATGAATTCATTCAGCCTCATAAAAATATCATTAAAAGCCCTGCGCCGTAACAAACTCAGGACTTTCCTGACCATGCTGGGTATCATCATCGGCGTTGCATCGGTCATTACCATGCTTGCCATCGGACAGGGTTCCAAAAAAAGCATTCAGGACAAAGTCTCCGGAATGGGGGCCAACCTGATCATTGTTATGCCGGGGTCCCAGTTCAGGGGTGGCGTACAGATGGGCAACGCCAACAGCAAGGATCTTACGCTGGAAGATGCCAGCGCCATAGAAAAACAATGTCCGTCGGTAAGCATGGTTTCGCCGGAAGTAAGAACCAGCGGGCAGGCCATCTATGCCAATGAAAACACCCCCACCACGATTTATGGCGTCAATGAAAAATACCTTGACATTAAAAAGCTATCCCTTAAATCCGGGCGCGTCTTTACTGAAAAAGAGATCAAAGCGTCGGCGAAAGTCTGCCTGATCGGGAAAACCGTGCTGGAAAACCTTTTCGGCAAGAATTATGATCCCATCGGGGTTACCATCCGGTTCAACAGCATTCCCATAAAGATCATCGGCGTGCTGCAATCCAAAGGGCAGAACACTTTTGGACAAGATGAGGATGATCTGTTGCTGGCGCCCTATACCACCATTCAAAAACGGATGCTGGCAGTTACGCATGTACAGGGTATCTTTGCTTCCGCGGTCAGTGAGACCAAATCAAAATTAGCTGAAACCGAAATTGAAACCCTGCTCCGGGAAAGGCATAACCTAAAGCCCACGGCTGAAAATGATTTTGAGATACGGACACAGGAAGAGCTGGTCAGTACCTTTAGTTCCATCAGCAATGTGCTTACCATCCTGCTCGGGGCCATAGCAGGTATCTCGTTATTGGTCGGTGGCATCGGCATCATGAACATCATGTATGTATCGGTAACCGAGCGTACCCGTGAAATTGGCCTGAGAATGTCGGTCGGTGGGCGCGGGTTGGATATTCTGATGCAGTTTCTTTCAGAATCAATCCTGATCAGCGTCATTGGCGGCCTATTAGGCATCGGGCTTGGTATCGGCGCTTCCCGGATCGTAGCTGTTGTCATGAAATGGCCGGTAGTGGTAATGCCTAAGGCAGTGATCCTCTCTTTTCTCGTCTGCTCGGCCATCGGGATCTTCTTTGGATGGTACCCGGCGCGTAAAGCTGCCAATCTCGATCCCATTGATGCATTGAGATATGAATAAACCTTTGTATTTTTGAAATGAATAATTTAATATATACGTCACCATCGTTTTTTACCGGGAAAAAACTGTATATTTTCCTGCATATCGCGGGATGGGCAATTTTATTCATTCTCCCGACCTTTTTAATATATGAAGATTCCAGCCATAATATCCTGTTCCTTTTCATTGCTTACCTGAATGCCGCTTTCCTTGCTTTTGTTTTTTATATGAACTACCTGTGGCTTGTCCCCAGGTTCTTTTTCCGCGGGAAAAAAGCGCTCTATTTTATCGCTGCCGTTATATTGATTGCATGTACCTGTTTTTTATATGAATATGCCGACGATTCCCTTGTCATGACGATGAAAAAGCAGGAGGACACGCGCCAGTCCAGGGAAATATCTGCCCCTGATTCTCCAAAACATAAACCGCCCAGGGCCTGGCCTGTTTATAATTTCATGCTGAATTCGTTCCTGATCGCCGGGTTCGGGCTTGGGTTACGTTTTTCAGAAAAGCTGATACAAAACGAAAAGAAACGCAAAGAAGCCGAAAAGGAAAAATTGAATTCGGAGCTGGCATTCCTGAAAAATCAGATCAGCCCGCATTTTTTCTTTAATACCCTGAACAACATTTACTCCCTGGTAGAGACTAACACCAAGGACGCCCAGGAAGCCATTTTGAAGCTTTCCAAACTCATGCGGTATCTCATCTATGAGACGGAGCAGGGGACTACTTTGTTAAGCAGGGAAATTGAATTTATGAAACATTATATCGACCTGATGAAGCTCCGCATCAATCAAAAAGTCGGGCTGAAGGTCGATTTCCCGGAGCTCAGGGAGGACATTGCCATCCAACCGCTCCTGTTCATCCCCTTTATTGAAAATGCTTTCAAACACGGGATCAGTTACCGCGACCAGTCTTTTATCCGGATAAAGATGCAAATAGACAAAGGCATCCTGTTGTTTACCTGTGATAACAGCATGGGGGCCCACAGTGAAAGTTCCCTGAATTCCGGTTCGGGAATAGGGCTTGAAAATATTACAAAGAGGTTGGCCCTGCTATATCCCGGAAAGCATACCCTGAACATCACCAGGACGGATAACCAATACAGCATATCATTGGAAATCATGATCACCTAAAGATATAACCATGATAAGCGCTATAACTATGGACGATGAACCGCTGGCCTTGAAACTGCTTAGCGGTTATGTTAGAAAAACGGTATTCCTCTCCCTTTTAGGTGAATTCGACAATCCTTTCAGCGCCATGGAATTCCTGGAAAACAACAAAGTGGACCTGATCTTCCTTGATATACAAATGCCCGACCTCAACGGGATAGAATTTGCGCGTACCATAACCGGTAATTCGAAAATCATATTTACCACCGCTTTTGAAAAATATGCCCTTGAGGGGTTCAGGCTCGAGGCCATAGATTATCTGTTGAAACCTTTCAGCTATGAGGAGTTTTTGGTCACCGCCAAAAAAGCCAAAAAACAGATAACCCTTGAACAACAAGTCGCTTCAACGGTTGAAGCCAATAATGAATTCCTGTTCCTGAAATCCGATTATAAGATCCGTAGGATTAACCTTGGCGATATCTTGTATATTGAAGGATTGAAGGATTATGTAAAAGTTTTTGTGAAAAACGAGCCCAAACCGGTACTCACGATCAGCTCCATGAAACAGATTGAAGCCAAACTCCCTTCCAGCCAGTTCATGCGGGTACACCGGTCGTTCATTGTTAACCTTAACCGGATTGAAACCATCGAGCGGTTCCGGATCGTATTTGGCCATGTATATATTCCAGTGAGCGACCAGTACAAGGAAAAATTTCAGGAATACGTCAGCCGGAATTTTCTTTGAGAATATGATTACTGACAAAATTGAAGATCGTTCAGGAAAATATGTTGACGTGGGGCATGTCAATCTCCGGGCCTTTTTGAATTGCATTTGTTGCTCCAACTGTTTTGCTGTTGGCGCTTTGAACGATTTCCCTGGCATCAAGCCTCCACCTGCATCCCCTGCCCCTTCTCCTCAAGGAGAAGGGAGAATCCACGAATCAAGCCATCCAGGGGGCGCTGATCAAGTTGGCCACCTGCCGGCAGGGCTCGCTTTATTGTAGATCCAGAAAATACCGTTAGGGTAATATTCATTAACCATGAAATTTTTCAACAAATTGAAATGGTTTATCAACATTTTCGACCCGTATCCTCCAATGATCCTCCAATTAAAGACCCATTAAAGACCCATTAAGGACCCTGCGGCTCCAATGTCCCTCCCATCTTTTCCAATGGTTCTCCCATCTTCTCCAATGGTTCTCCCTGTGTTTCCAATGGTTCTCCCTGCGTTTCCAATGGTTCTCCCAGCGTTTCCAAATTAATATATGTTGTAATCCTTATTGATTTCGTTACATTTGTTTCATTACATTTGTTTCTTATCATTCTCATAACCCATATCAGACACTATTTGAACGGTTTAAAATATCAAATAAATGGCTTCCCGGAGTAACATCAATAAACTAAATCTTACTAATTTAGGGTTTTCTGTGGTTTTATTGTTAATATGTTGCATTTGTTGTTTTTTTATTGATAATTACTGTGTCGCACAATCAAAATCAAATAACATAATCCTTATTAAAGGCGGCACAGATAATAAAGCGACGCTTATAAAGGAGATGAATTTAAACTGTGCCCCTGAACATATTTATTTAAAACCAGGCTGGAATTGGTTATCTTTTCCGAGGCTTGAAAGAACAGGGGATAATCCTGTTGATGCCATCGGGGTATTGGAAAACATAAATCCTTTCCCAAGCCAAATCGATTTTTTAGGAAATGATAATCAAACTGGTCAGGGAATTTCTTTAACTTACAATTATGGAATTTGGGCTAATAATAATTTGTCAACCATTCAAAGCTCCTTAGGTTATAAGCTTTATACTAACAATCAAGACATAAGCCATATCCCGACTTCCGGTAAAATTCTTGATCCAGCAACTTCCATTGACCTGTTTTCCGGTCATGAGAACTGGATTGGTTACTTCTTGAATACGCCGCAAACACCTGCACAGGCATTCGGAAACCAAATGGATAATTTGTATCTGATCAAGACCCAGAATTGGACAATGACAAAAATTAACAACAACTGGGTAACGCCAAATTCCAGCATCTCTTTAAAATATGGCGATATGGTTGTTGTAAAATGTACCAACGACGCCTCCTTCCAATGGAATAACAGTTCACCGGGGCCGGCAGGTGATTATTTGGCGGCTGCAAGTGAGAATTTCACTTTCCAGGAAAAAGCAGATTATCTACCCATCTACATTGAATTGGGACCTGGCGATGACGTTAAGGAAATTGGCGCTTTTGTTGACAACAAATGCATTGGCGCTACCGTGGTTTCCGATACCCTGGTTGAACTAAATGCTTATCTGCAGGATTCTACAAATAACAACCAACAAATCGAATTTGTTAAATACTATGGGACCAAATCGGCCCCTGTCCCAACTGGTGATTACTGGGTATATAACCCTTATACAATGTCGAAAGAGAAACGAAAAATATCATGTAACGAGCAGGTTAACTATCAGTTGGTTTCATTTAAAGAGAAAAATGAATTGCTTTTTACCGAAAAAGTTTATATCAAGTGCTATCCGAACCCATTCAGCAATACTTCGGCCATCAGTTATTTCCTCCCGCAAGAGTCAATGGTTTCAATAAAAATATATTCGCTTGACGGCAAATTAATCAAGACACTGAACGAAGGCAATCTGCCCAGGGGAAATTACAAAATGGAATGGGATGGTAAAAATGAAAGCGGTTCTCCGGTCCCAACCGGGATTTATATATGTAAAATGATGACCGATCATACTGTTTACCAGCTAAAAATGGCTTTCATTAAATGATTTGAATCATCCAATGAAGAGGTTAATTGTATTCGGATGTTTTGTATTTGTATTTTGTTTTACAACTTATGGGGCGAGGATTGTTGTAAAACAGGATGGGACCGGTGATTTTACCACCATCCAACTGGCCATCAATGCCTCGTACAATGGCGACACCGTTTTGGTGTACCCCGGGACCTATTATGAAAACATCAATTTTAATGGAAAGAGCATTACCGTTGCCAGCCTTTACTTATTAACACAAGCCGATTCGCTGGTTTACCAAACAGTCATTGACGGCAATCACAATGGAAGTGTTGTGCTGATTATTTCC
>Ga0172381_10004256_pt1 | contig 14843 bp, 29 predicted proteins | sample Leawel6488metaG_FD_119754 | JGI IMG/M metagenome (GOLD analysis project Ga0172381, IMG submission 119754) | Leachate microbial communities from a municipal landfill in Southern Ontario, Canada - Leachate well 64-88 metaG | ecosystem: Engineered > Solid waste > Landfill > Unclassified | place...
ACTTCCTCTTTATCATTTGGGCAACGATATATTTTCCAGTTATCATCAATTGTCGTTAATAATTTCATCAACCCGTTACATTTCGGGCAAAGTGGCCTCATAAAGCCCTCCCTTCTGTTTTCATTTTCTGCCAGAGAGTACACATCGAACATTGGTTGGTACGCATCGCTTCAAGGTTAGATTCCATCTCAACATTGTGTTCAGCCATAACGGTATTGTCTTGCTTCATTTCCTCATTCATTTTTTCCAATTCAGCAATCCGTTCATTAGCCTGATATAATGGATGCTTCTCACAGGTATTGATATGCTCCCCAACCTGATCGGCTGTCACAGTATCAAGTGGAAAATCTTTGCCACAGTAAGCACACCATGTGTTAGTCATCTTTTTGTATCCATCTTGATTGAAAAACATGAATATATTTTCCACTGTCATTTCTGCTGTTGTCTGGAATAATTCTTCTGTTTTTATTCCAGAGGCATAATTTAGCCTATCCCTGATTAATTCCGTGAGTTTTTCCTTTAGAGTCATACTTGCATCCATGATCATTTTTCTCCTTTCACTATTCGATTATTTTGTAATTGTGATTGTAAAAATATAATCCGTGGCTTACTTCTCGCCACGCTATAACTGTTTGTGATCCTGGACAATCCGTATATCGCTTAATAGCGTCTTGGGCATCCCGACCATAAAAGCGTTTTATTTTGCCGTTCTGTAACTTTAATTCGTACTCTGTTTCTATCATCTATGCCTCACTAAAACGGGTTCCTACTTTCCGGTCCTTTATTTCAGCCTTCATGGCCTCAAAACCGTCCGGAGCCCTGATGGGTCGTTTGTTTGGTTAGATTAATTCGATATCATGACCGTATTTCTGCATAAACATCTTTCGCTTCAGTCTGAACTTCTCCGTGGATCTGAATTCTCCGGTCTTAACGTCAAATGCCTTGCTGTCAAGCACCGAGATGGTTAGATCGTTGTTAATTAGTACATGATCGGCTTCGTAATAAGTGCCATCGTCCAGGAGCCGGAAGCGGACATGATGAAAATAAGCGGCATACTCCCCGGCTTTCACCGCTAATCTCAAGTTCTGAGCGTCCACCGCTTCCTTGCCGGAGCCGTAGCGTTCACCATCGATGACGTGCTGAATATTACCCTCTTTACTTCTCTTTGGCTTCTCATCACCAGAACGCCCAAAATAGGCGTTTAAATCAGTGGGGGTATTGTGCACTATACCTTTCCCTGAAACTCTGTCAGATTTGGCAATTTTAGCGTCTGGGATAGGGTAGTTGGCCTTTATGACATCCTCGGAAATGTCAGGATATTGCTCTTTCAGTTTTGCCAGTTCGTTCAGTTCCATTTAGTATTTCTCTTTACTAAAATATTTTGCTTTTCACTTATATCAAAATTTTTTAACTAAAGCGGACTGAGTCAAGCTTCTTGTATTCTTTTTCCAGTTCCTCTTTCCATCCGGGTCTTGGATTCTGATTGAGTGCTACACAGCAATACTGATAGACCTTTATCCAGTCCGCGCCCTCTACCGAGAGAGCTTTCAGGACCAGCAGGGCTTTAGTCGCGGTATCCATTACTCACCTTTCCCAATCCATTCTGTATTTTCTCAATCTCTTTTAATAACTCTAAATTCGCATCTTTGCGCCCTAGCCGGTATGCAGCCGCCACCAGGCTTTGTCCATCTTTCCTTATCAGCTTGAGTAATTCTTGCTCTGTCATCCTTCAACCTCTAAAACTTCCTTCAGCATCCACTTTGCATAATCAGCCCGTCTGACATCACCCTTCTCTACACTCTCTTTCAGTATCCGCTTCCAGCACAGTATTGATATTTCTCTCCAACGGTTGAGGGGAAAATCAGAGAGGGATGGTTTAAGCATGTCAAAACTCCTTTTGCAGGTTGCAATAACGCTGATGTTCTTCGTCAAAATAAACTTTAACTTTGATATTAGCTCTACCTTGCCGTTTTTTCGCTATTATTACTTCTGTTGTATTATCCTGGGTCTGTTTGTAATAATTTTCTCGATATATCAATAACACCACATCCGCATCCTGTTCCAGGCTTCCACTATCCCGCAGGTCGTAAAGTTGAGGTCTTTTATCCTCTCTGGATTCCAGATTACGGTTAAGCTGCACCGGCGAAAACAGGGGCACTGAAAGGTCAATGGCGATCTGTTTTAGATTGCGGGAAATGTACCCTATCCGTTGTGCATCCGTCCGGCCGTACTCATCCGTGAGCAATCCAAGGTAATCAACAACTATAGCCGCCAAACCGTACCGTTGCTTCATCTGCCAGCCTGTCTGTCGTATCCGCTCAGTTGAGATTAATCCATCGACATGATATACCTGGGTTTGCAAGATAGATTCAATCCCATCGCCAATAATTTGATCGAATAATGCAGGGTCAACATTGTCATAGTCACCGTAGCGAATCATGTCAATAGTCCTGCCTAGATGTCCGGCAACATCCCGGTCGGTCAATGATTGAGTTGGCATCTCACAGGAAAAGTACAGGACCTTCTGCTCACGTCTGCCAATGTTGTTCGCAATGGTCTTAGCAATAGTGGTTTTACCGATTCCAGCCCGCCCACCTATCAGGATAAATTCTCCAGGATAACCGCCGCCGCCTAACCATCTGTCCACATCTGCCAGTCCGGTAGCTACCGCAATGCCCCCGGACTTGTTTTTAAGTGCGATATAATGCTCCATCGCTCTTTCCGCCCTGAGTTCCGGGGTCACGATTTCCACATTGTTGGACTGCTTCCGAAGTTCGAGTAATAGTTCATCCGCTTTAGCGATTCCCTTGTCTGCCTCTATAACGAGATCATAGCCGAAGGAAGTAATCTGCTCGGCGCACGTTATTAGTTTACGTTTCCTTGCCAGTTTGTTAATGATATCGCCGTAATACTGATAGTCAAGCGATGTCGGACAGTTTGTTACTAGACTTGTCAGGTAAGTTGAGCCCCCGCATTTTTCTAAATGTCCCTTAGTCGATAGTTCGTGAGCTAAAGTAATCTCATTAATCGAGACTTCCTTTTTGCAAAGAGAGCGGCAAGATTCGAATACCAGACGGTTTCGCTCGGAATAAAAATCATCCGGTGATACCGTGACTAACTCGACAATGGAATTGTCAAGCATCACGCTGCCTAAAAATGCCTCTTCAGCCTCGATATTGTGGGGGGGTAATCTATCAGGCATTAGTCACATCCTCGTATTTACGCACAGTGAAAGATGGCTTGTTGATATCTGCCCTCTTTTTATCCAGTCGAGCCCAACTTAATATGGTTGCGTAGTGGTTAGTGTATTTTTTGGGATAGTCCTTATGGCTACTAAAAGACTCGGAGGCGGTCTCTATTCTTTCCTTAGCCTCTTTTTCTCCAAAGCGTTTAATTAAACTCTGATATTGTTCATCAGTTAAAAAAATATTTTGGAATTCTCCATAAGGATTTTTAACGAGAGGAACTGGCACTTTTTTCTTTTCTATTTCTTTTTTAGTATTATGATTATGATTAGGATTAGGATTATGATTCTTAGGTGTAGCATCCGTAGCAATCTGTAGTGATGTGTAGCAATCTGTAGCAGATTCGTTATGTTCAGTAATTAGAGCCTGTTTAAGGTATTTGGATATTGTCGTCATGCTACACTTGGTAATTTCCTGAATTTTCCGGTAAGTCGGCTTTTTGCCGTTGCTACTCAATTGATCTACTGCTACACTTATCAGTTCATACGCTTGTAGCGTCTTGGTGGATAACCGTGGGTCGAAGCCCTTCTCATCAAGCAACCAGGGTGGACAAGGGGTAGTAGGAGCGTGCTGTTCGGCAAGATCATTATGTTTATCGAAAGTGACGAACATACTGTACTCATGCCCATTATCGACCCAGGAGCGGATGATGCTTTTATCACGTAACTCCAGCTGCCATTTCTCGACATCAGTTTTTCGGATAGACTCCTGTAACGGGTAGCATTTCCCACGGATGACTGCGGGTGTCGATTCAAAGCAGCCGTAATCATCGGCAAGAAGTAGCATCCGGTAAAAGTGCCTATCGGCATAGACGCTAAGTTCATTGTAATTTGGACTTGTTAATATAGACTCTTTAATTATTCGATTTGGCATTTAAGACCTCGATCAATACTGCCCTCTTAAGCGTTAAGCCCATCCTTGACCATCCTTAACGCTAGGGCTGTCCGGTTGCTCACTTCATACCGTTTGAATAGCTGGGTCAAATAGTTCTTAACAGACTTACTACTCATAGAGAGTTCATGCGCTATAACTTTGTTTTCTTTGCCCTGGCATAGTAGATCGATGACTTCCTTCTCTCTATTGGTTAATGACACCATTGTCCATACCTCCTTTTAGTTTTGTTGTCTAATCCTTTCCATTGGTCAAATTATCCTTCCTGAGTACTATTGATTGCTTCCATAAAGCACAAAAAGGCGGTCAACACTCTACCTGGTGTCCCTCCGCCTCATCCGCTATAATATGAATTCTCTTTTTATTTGGGTACTTTGCCTGTTTCCCTGCAACTATATTCGTAAGGTGTTAACTTTAAGCGTGTTGCTTCTTCACGCATCGACAGACCTCGTTTTATGCGGTCTATTCGGATGGATTCACCATATCGCCTAAGTTTTACTTTTTGCTGAGTAACTATTCCCTTGCCTCCACAGACATAACATGACATCCATCCCCATTCGCATTTATGTTCATAGTGCATTAACGCCCAAAACCGCTTTTCCCCTTTACACTCTGGACACGTTTCCATTCAAACCCTCTCTATCCAGTGCCAGGTTCCAGGCTTTTTATCCTCATCAAAGAGAATGTCAGTATGAAATTGAATACCGTAATTCTTGTTACCACTAACATTCCGCATATTCGTAAACACAGTTAAGTCAACAGGGTTGCTACCTGGTAATTCAATATCTGGCACTCCGGTTCCAATCACAATAGCGGCCAAATGCCTGTTATTGTATGCCACGTAATGTACCATTCTGCCTTCAATTAAACCTTCCATAATTTAGATTCCTCTCTTTTTATATTTCGATTTTGATAATTACTACTGGAAGTCTATTGATCGATGCTTACATAAATCTCGTCTTTATAAACATACTCAATAGTTTTAAAGATTGTATGTATTGCTAAAGTGCAAAACTGTCTTTCCGATGCACGGCATAAGTCCGGACGGTTTTTACCTGGACAGTCTTCACATTTCAGTCTCGGTATACTGGCTAATGATTCAATAAGTTCTTCGGTTTTTTTGTGCATCAATCTCTCCCCTTATTGAGTTAAAAGGAACGCTCATATTATTGGTCAGCCTGCCCTGTTAATTTGTTGATATCATGCTCGTAGATGTTACCGATGACCTCAAGCGGATAATCATCACCCCAACCGGATTCTCCAGCTTCTGGAAAATCCTCGATTTTAATAACATTAGGTATAAAACCAGGGAAAAATCTATCTCCATTGTCTTCATCTTGATATCCAACTTCAGCAGTCAAAACGTCTTCTTCAGTTCCGTAGCGGATAATATCCCCCTCGTATATCTCTTTACCTTTACAATCCTTGAGGCCGGTAAATATCCTGAGTGGATATTCCTCGCAGTCCTGATAGAATAAATTAGGATAACGTTCTACCGGATACCAGAATATTGTTTCTCCGTCGGCATCAAACTGTATCTGTCTTACTTCACATAGTTTTTTCCCGTTCCACCCTTGGTATTTAATCTCTCTCATCCTCCCTTCTCCTTTTATTTCCTGTTAGCTATTTCTTCCTTAGTCTTACCGCAGACTATCTTTTTCCAGCCTAGCTTTTTACATTTGTCGCATTCGGGCTGGGTTACCTCAATTGATCTAATTTTGCAATAGGGCATTGACAATCTCTCTCCTTATTGATCTCGATTTAGCTATACAACCGTATCGGTGTCCTGATGGGTCGTTTGTTTTTAATTGAAATATTTAATCGCTTGCTGCCCTATCCAGCGTCCCATTTGTTAATGATCTAAAACGGTAGATCATCCTCGTCCTGCCCATTGTCCGGCCTGCCTCCATTCGGTTTCTTATCCAAAAATACAACCTGAGAGGCAATGACCTCAGTCCGGTAATGCTTTTGTCCGTCCTGTCCGTCCCAGGAGCGGGTATGCAGGCGTCCCTCGACATAGACCATAGAGCCTTTATTCAAATATTGATTGCAGGACTCAGCCTGCTTGTTCCAGGCAACAACATTGAACCACTCCGTCTCTTCCTTGCTTTCATTGTCTTGTTGATATTTGCGGTTGCAGGCGACACTGAAAGTTGTAACTGGATTGCCGGAAGGGGTAAATTTCATTTCGGGCTCGCCGCCCAGGTTGCCAATAATTTGCACTTTATTCAAGCTAGGCATTACTTCCACTCTCCTGCATCATTCACGCCTTTTCCCTTCGAGATTGCGCTTATCAATTCTTCTGCCTGAGCTTTGGTAAGTTGAGTCGAGCTGTCTACTTTATAGCGTTTCTTCAAGATATCCCGCATGGCCTCATCGGTGTAGCCCATCTGCTTCCGATCTGCGTTGATCTTTGTCAGCAGCGTCGCCGGAGCTAAGTCCACCTTGCCGGTAGCTGTAGACTGCTTGACCGTTTCGGGTTTCTTCTGTTCCGGCTTCTTCTCGTCGGTTTCATCGTATTTGAAACCGTCCCATCTACCGGCGTAAATATCTGCACCGAAGCCCAGCACCTTTAATGCGACACTCAGAGCATCGGTAATGGACATCTTGTAGCCTTCGTCATTGGCATGGAGTCCGGATGATTCCTTGGCTACCATCATGTGACCGCCCAGGCCTGGTATGGGCTCGCTCCATACCCCGTCGATCTTGATATACAGTTTGATTTCCGCAAAGACAAAGACCTGATTCTCAGGGGCCGGTTCCGTCCAGAGCCTTACGATCTCGTATTTCCAGCCTATGCCGCACATGCCGAGATGTTCGGTTAGCGCCTGATATCTCCATTGCGGATTAATGTCAGTCTTGCCCTTCAGTCTGCCTGCTCCGATCTGCCTTAAGGCGCTCGCAGGGGGTTGTTTGACTTTGTTCCAAAGGGTTAAATTCTCGTTACTCATCGTTTCTTTCTCCAATCATTATTTATTTGCTAAAATGGTATCTCTACTTTATCGGGAAGTTTATTCTCTATGGGTTTCGGCTTGCCGTAGCCTTCTGGGGCAGGAGATGGATAAACCAGTGACACCCGTTTGAGAGAGAAGGCTAACAACCTGGTTGCGTCTGCCTCAACCTTCTCCATATCGTCTCCGTTGGCTTCGCACTTGAAACCTAGCACGCCCTTCGTAGCGGATTGTTCAAACTGGACCTTGTATTTACTGCTTTCAATGCTGTGTACGACAACTTCTTTGATTTCCATTTACTCTTTATCCTCCTGCTTAAGCATTACATATCCAGAAAAAGTCCCAGCCTTAAACTCGGCAACGTATTTATTAGAGGCATCGTAATATCCTTTGTATAACTGTGCATCCCCAGAAGGGGTAAACTGGATTACCTTGGCATCGATATCAATATCATTCCCATTAGCTAATAAAACTTTAATCATTACTTCTTTCCCTCCATTACTTACCCCTTCGTGTTAAAGACTCATCGATGTAATATTCAACCCCAGCGATGGGTTGCCGGCTGGTAGCCGCAACGGCGTCCAGCATTCTTTGATTAGCGAGTTTATAGATATCATCGAGTTTGGCAAAATCAATTACCCTGGCTTTCCAGACCTTACGGGTACTGACAGTGCCGGTGTTGGTAGATACCTTTTGTACTGGCGCCGGGGCTTCTATAACCGTTGTGTCTGCCGTGAATTCACCGGTACCACTAAGCTCCGCTTGTCTACGAGCCAGTTCGGACGCCTGCCTGTTAACCTCGGCAATCTCTGCTGCTTTCTTTTTCTGTGCATCGGTAAAAGTTTTCCATTTCTGCTGATTAATTAAGTCCGCTTGAGCCAGTAAGTCAAATAATTCGTTGATGGGTTTCCTGACTTCATCCAGATGGTTTTGAATCGGCTTAACATATTTATCCTTGAGCTCGGTCAGTGATTTTTTAACCTCGCCGATCAAGATCATATCATCAGTAAGGAATTTCAAATCGGCGTCGGAAGTGACAATCCTTTTGTCGGCATACTCTTTAAGGCCAGTAATAGAACTTTTCAGGATATCATAACCGGGGTCTAAATCCGGGCGAAGTATAATGACGGCTGTAGTGTATCCGGAGGATGGGCTATCAAGCTTAAAGGTGATCTCAGGCTCAACGGATTCAGGCGGCTCAGGCAATTCCATGTTCTCAATCTCGTCTTTCATAACCTGTTCTTTCGGATTAAGTTTTTTAGTCCCGGCAGGGATTGTTTTTACCGCATCCTTAAAAGCGATAATCTCGGATTCAGGGACATCCACCACGGATACCATTGCCTTACCGGTAGTATTCCGCACCGGGACGGTCACGATGTCACCCACGCTCAAGGGTTCTTCAGAAAAGTAGGAGTATTCACGGTTGGAATATTCCTTCGTGGTATCACTGTAATAACGCACTTTAATTATATTCATTTACCTCTTTCCTCCATCATTACTAATTGCTAAAAACACCGGGATGATCGACAGATATAGCACCCACATCTGTGCATCATCTTAATTCAAAAAATAATCGGTATAAGGCCAACCGATCACGACTCTCAACATTGGTATGCCGGTCTTGCAGTTCTCGATCAAATCAACATCTGAAATGGTCGTGAATTTAGGTTGCTTCTGCTTTTTAAAAATGTTAAATATTCTCATCATCCTAAGTCCACTCAATTTCAATAGCGCCGGTGCCGAGCATTTCCGATACAGCATCGCCTGAATAAGTAACCCTGTCAGCTGTATCCATGATGGACTTCACGTAGGCATTGCTGGAATACCATCTTGCAATGCATACGCCGTTCTGTATCAAGTAAACAAAGTCCTCACTCTCGCACAGGGACAAGCCTGCCTTGCGGTGATTTTCAGATAAGACCTTATTGATTACGTGATAGCCAGGTAAATTAGTTTTGATATTCATTTTACCGCCTCCGTCTTTATCAAGTTGCCCTGCCAATCGCACTCTCCAATCTTGGTGCATTCCCGGACTCGAAACCTGCCGTCCGTAGCAACTGGAACACAGATATTTTCAGGTTCGGTAGAGAATTCCATCATGAACAATCGATAATCACAATCTTTGTTATTCAAGCACCATTGAAAAGTTGCCAGGTTTACTCCCGGCCCACATTGTTCATATGCGTCTGCATTGAAATATCCGACTTTAAATTCATCTTGAGATAGATAATTAATTTCTTGGTATACCGGCCCATAACCATTTGCCATTGTCATTTTGTATGCCCTTGCCCTACCGCCCATGGGAACTATTCCTATGTGAGCAAGCCAATTAATATTCACAAGTATAGTTTCTCGAAGATCGGCACCTTGAAGATCGGCATCTCGAAGATTGGCACCTCGAAGATAGGCACCTCGAAGATCGGCACCTCGAAGATTGGCACCTCGAAGATCGGCACCTCGAAGATCGGCATCTCGAAGATCGGCACCTTGAAGATTGGCACCTCGAAGATCGGCACATCGAAGATCGGCATCTCGAAGATCGGCATCTCGAAGATTGGCACCTCGAAGATCGGCACATCGAAGATCGGCATCTCGAAGATCGGCATCTCGAAGATTGGCACCTCGAAGATAGGCACCTTGAAGATTGGCACGTTCGCCCCCATTCTCACCGTTTTTCCATTTCCGATGTTTAGTTAATATTTCTTGTAGTCCATCCGGTGTAAAAGTACTCATTTCTCTAGTCCTCTCCTTTCCAGTCGTAATAGTTATTGCTATTCATCTCACGGTAAGCCGCTTCCTGCCTTTCCAACGCCTGTTCAGCCTGCCTTGCCCTTACAGGACAGCTGGAACAACATTCCTCATTGCAGCCAATTTGGGCATCATGGCGACACCTCATGACCTTGATGTCGGGTAATGATATAACTGCTTGTATTCTGTTCATCTTTGTCCTTATTTGGTAATTTTTTCACCTGGTTCGAACTTCAGTGTTATACTTACTTCCATGGTGTCAATTTCTCGCCCCGAAAGCACGCGATATATGCCATCATTCAACCAGTGCTGGATAGCCCTGATGGAGCCATAGTAATGCTTGTTTTTGCCGGTCGAAACCCATCCGTTTTCAACCTTCTCAAGATTCAGTTTCAAAGTATCTTCCATTATCTGCCCTCCCCGCATAAAGTAAATATCCGGTCTATCTCGTCCGCCATCCGCACCCCTTTCTTCTCATCATCGATAGCGGCGTGATAAATCTCGATCTGTTCCTTCAGCTTCTGATTTTCAGTCTCCAGCCGAGATATCTTACGATAGATCGCCTCCAGAAGTTGGTCGCCCACATTACGAGTAGCGTCAAAATCAACCTGGGGATGATAGCCGTATTTTTCATCGCCCGTCCACTCCATTAACAACCGGTCGAATGCGATGCTATCAGCAACGCTGAATTTATCCATCGCTCGCCAGCGTCCATATTTTCTGGTGTACTCCAATAGTTCATCCCTCTTGTCTGCTAACCTGATTTTTAATGCAACCGCCATGCTTGCCCCCTTTTTGTAACTATTATCAGTCCGTTAGATAACATAAAAAAGCCCTCAAGCCTAGCCTCTTTGAGCTAGTACCGGAGGGCTTATGTTAAGTATACCGTCTATTTTGAGCCTAGATTTTGATTCTCACAATCTATATGTTATGTAATGCTCTCCGATAATTATATTGTAGTTCGACATAACAACTATAGCAAAGTCCCTTAAAGTTAACATTAGTTAATTTTAGCGATATTTACACATTGCTGATGTGCCATATCTGTTCAAATCATTGATTTATAACTGTTTTTAAACTTGTACAAGATTCTGTATGGACTTATAATGCTATTGCAAAAATAATGTCTGTAAAGAGCAATGGAGGTTTATCTATGGCTAAATTTCTCAGTATCCTAGGTAATATTTGGTTGATACTTGCCTGTTTGGTTATTGTGGCGGGACTAATTTCCATTGTAATATTTCAAGGATTTGGGAAACTATGGGATATATTAAGCCCGTTCAATATGTTTAACTGGATAGCCGTAATCATCATATTACTACCAGGTATTTTGCTAAAAACGATATCAAATAAAATGCAAAGCCATGGAGGCAAAGAGAATAAACTATGAATCGCTTACTCTATATTCTTCTAATCTTTGCAATTCTACTATTGACCGGATGTTCAATAATAGCTTCTCCAACTACGACAACTACAACGGTACCCCCTGCTACTACGTATACTTTAAAGCTTGATGGACCGGAAGCAATCGCCATTGCTAAACAACACGCCATCAATTCCCCTGATACCGATTTTGAGAGAAGGCTTGGTCTTTTAGCACAGAAATATGAATTGGATTCTGTATTTACTCCTACTGCATCTCCATCAAGACCGTGGAATGCTGCTTACATGGGTAGTTATAAATGGGATGTTTTCTGGTACAATTTTCATTGGACGGTATTTGATAATAATAAGGATGTCATTTTCATAGGCGAGAAGTAAAACACAAATACCCCCTTCCGTGCTGTTAAGCAACGGAAGGGGTAAAGGAAAGAGAGCCTGCGGGTAGTCAGTCCGCAAGCTATTTTTCAAGTTCTGTTTGGATATCCGGGAGAATCGGACAATCATATTTACTACAAACCGGCTTCCCCATCGCTTCATCGAACTCAGCAGCTAGTTCCCAACAAGTATAGCGATTATCTAGCAGCCGGGGAATGGGCCTGTTCCAAAAGTGGCGGAACAGATAAGCTGCTGCCGTCCAGAAGTACAACAGAACGTCGTAACGCCAACCGATGTATTTCCGGATAAAGGAATCAATTAGCGGATTCTCTAGAGGCTCATCGAACCAGCGATAAGGGCGGTATTCTCCCATCAGGGAAAGGTTATTCAATCGGACAACCGGCCATGTAGATTCAATTACTATCCAGCCCCCGTTTTCGACGATCAAGCTTGCTTTAAATAGGCGATTGAATTTGCTTACAAAAATTTCATTCGCCGGTGCGACTACTACGGCCATATGCCAGCCCCACATGTCCCATTTCGGATAGAATATCTTGATTATCCATGAGAGTACAAGCGCTATTCCGAAACCTTCACTGCGCTTAAAGATGATATTATCGCCCGGTCGTATTGTTGGATATTCAATCCTCATTCCTTAGCCTCCGAACACCTGAAATATTCCTACTCCCAGCACTCCTGAGCCACATAGCGTTCCTACCAATATCCAGAAGTTTCTTTTAAAATGGTTCATATCAGCGCGGAGACTCGTGACCTCACCGCACAAGCCTTTGGTATCCGTTCCAGGCTCTCCTAACATAATGGCGTAAAGCTTTGTTACCTTGTCGTGAGTTTCCGTTATTAATTCTTCGGGTGTTTTATCTGTCACGTTGTGGACTCCTTAAACTAAAATTTATCCTATGCGTAGTTGGTTTCTACCCATCTGATCTGTACTGCCAGTTCCGGTGTTCTACTCCGAGCATGGGCTACCTCTATTTCTCGCGGATATCCGGGAGCCATTCTGACATAGTGGTAATCCGTTCCGGCAGTGCCGCTTGTTTTCTCGCCGTATCTTAAATCCGCAAACTTGATTAAGCTGGTGGATGTCCTTCCGGTTCTCAGGAATGCCCTTAGGGTCGATGCTGAAATATTAGGGTCGCTTTCCAATTTATAGGTGCAATCATGTACGCGGTAAGTTACAGGCACTTCATATCCTAACACTCCGAATTTACGGACAATGGGAGTATAGTTCATACTGGAAGACACTAAATTAAGCTGGAAGGCAAACCGCTTTCCGTTAATGACGGATGTTAAAGCTGTCTGGACAGTGCCGTTAGTAGTGATGTTGCTTGAAAGGCTGCTTGCGCCGGTATCGTTATCTTTGTAATATTTTGGCTGAACATAAACACCCGCGCTACATCCGGAAGTCTCCGTGATGAGTTCCAGCAATACCTTATCCCAGTAAGGGTCTGTGCCGTATGTATAGCTCATTCGGACGAATGCCGTATTGAGGTAATTAAAGTAGTACTCATCCGTGAGGGGGTCAAAGGCAGTGTAGGCGTAAGAGATGCCGTCTTTATCGGAGCCAAACCAGAGGATGCACTTTCCGCCCGAATCCTGGTAGGCATGAAGGCTGTTGTAATAAAGAGCTTCCGTGGGGGTGAAGTTAACGATAGGGCTCCAATGCCAGCCGGAAGCGTCCGCCCATCCCTTATAGATATCGAACCCCAAACAGTCAGGGTTATCCACTACTAGTTCGTACAGGTATTTGCCATCGGTAGCGATTCCCATGCACTGTCCCCATTTATCCACTTTGGTATTGACCTCTTCAGCTCCTATATAGCTTAACCTGTCATAGCCGGTCAACTCAGCCAGCCTTCCGTTCAGATTAAAATAAGTATTACCCTGAAAGGCGCAATGGCGAGAGTAATTTTCAGAGTAAGTAACCGAAATATTGTCCCGCGAGTTATCAATATAGATTTCAGTCCCGCCGTCAGTCGTGTATTGGTAAAGACTGTTTTCCTTACCAATCATGAGGTTGTCGTTATGTAAAAATAGAGAAGTAATGTCATAAGACTCATCTCCGATATATGCAGGAGTAGACCACGCTACGCCTCCGGCTGCTACCGCTCTGCCGTCCGAGGTATTAGACAGAAGATTAGGCGCCAGGGCTTTCCAGAGCACCATAGCGGTATGGTCGGGATTAGGAGCGGAGCAAAAGTAATAAGCGTGATGGTCTACCAGATCGGTTTGAGCAAATACCAGTTTAGCCGTTCTGTAATAGTAGTTGCTGCCTACCCCGCAGGCAATATACATTATGCCGTCATGTTCGCACATATCAGTAATGGGACTTCCAGCGGTAAAGATATGGTAGGCGTTATAGTTGCTGTACACCAAATACAAACTGGTATAATCCGCAAAGTAAAATTCTCCAGCCGCCAGATTGTTGCAGGGAGCCGACACCCGCATTTCTAGGGGGGTAACGGTAGAGGAAGCAACCCATACCCTATCGGCGACACATCGAGTAGTGATGGAAGTGTAGGCCGATACTCTAGCTCTCAACCAGTATGCGCTTTGAGCATTCACGGTAGCTAAAGCCCATAAAGCCTGAGCACCGGCGGTAATGGAAACAGTTCTGAATCCGGAAGACTTCCAGTCAGTCGTGCTGGATACGCCGGTAGAGTTCCATACGGAACCGTCCCAGATTTCCCAAGTGATGGTCCATGTACCGGCTCCGGCTACGGAAACATAGATGCTGGCATTACTGAACTTAGCCGCAGCTCCAATATAGAGAGCGTCATTTACCGCCGGTACCGCCGCTGTAGGATAAACATCGTCGGTCGTCATGTTGCCAGCCGCAGTAGAGTAATCGGTAAAAGCCCCGCCGTCGTCCAGAAAAACATAAGTAGCGTTAACATAGTGAGTAGTGCCTGTCCAGCGAGGGCCTAAAAATATTTCTCCTTTTTTGGAGATATCGATATTCTGTCCGTCCAGAACACTAATGCCGTCTATGGCTTCATACTGTCCAACACCGCCCGACCAATCGGATTGAGCAAAGATAACCTTATCTCGATGTTCCGGTACCTCTTCGCCTACAGTATAGATTGCGGAACCATTATCGTCTTGTGCTAATTGCAACTTCTGAGTCGTTGATCCGATAACTATTTCATGATCGTTTGTATTCATCATTACTCCTTAGAGTACATAACCACCTAAAGCGGCAAGTGTATAGCCGCCTAATTTAGATATTCCA
>Ga0172381_10004257_pt1 | contig 14842 bp, 10 predicted proteins | sample Leawel6488metaG_FD_119754 | JGI IMG/M metagenome (GOLD analysis project Ga0172381, IMG submission 119754) | Leachate microbial communities from a municipal landfill in Southern Ontario, Canada - Leachate well 64-88 metaG | ecosystem: Engineered > Solid waste > Landfill > Unclassified | place...
ACGGCCAAAAAATACAAAGAAATTTTTGAAAAAGACAGTTTTTATTTAGAGCTTCAAAATCATCCCAGCATTCCCGAACAAGACAAGGCCAATAAAGCCTTGATCGCCTTGGCAAAAAAGCTTGATATTCCTTTAGTCGCCACTAATGATTGCCATTATTTGCGCCCGGAAGACGCCGAAGCCCAAGATGTTTTAATGTTGATTAACACCAACGCTGATGCCAAAGATACAGAGAGGCTTTCAATGCTGAAAGAAGATTTTTCAATGCGGCCGCCTAAAAGAATGATCGAAGATTTTAAAGATGTTCCCGAAGCCATTGAAAATACCCAAAAAATAGTGGAAATGTGTAATTTTGAATTTACTCTCGGCCAAACCAAATTGCCTTCCTTCCCTGTTCCGGATGGCAAAACCGATTACGACTATCTAAGAGAGCTTTGCGAAAAAGGCTTTGAAAGAAAAAAATTGGAGAAAACGCCGGCTGTTATAGAAAGAATGGATTATGAGCTCTCGGTGATCAAACAGACCGGTTTTTCTTCTTATTTTCTGATCGTTCAAGATTTCGTCAATTGGGCCAAGGACAACCGCATCGTTGTCGGCCCGGGCCGCGGCTCGGCCGGAGGATCTTTGGTGGCTTATCTTTCGAACATCACTAATGTTAATCCACTAGACTATGATCTGCTTTTCCAAAGATTTTTGAATCCGGAAAGAATTTCAATGCCGGATATTGATTTGGATTTTGCCGACCGCCGCCGCGACGAAGTTATCAAGTATGTTTCGGAAAAATACGGAAAAAATCATGTCGCCCAGATCATCACCTTCGGAACAATGGCCGCTCGCGCCGCTATCCGCGATGTCGGCCGCGCCTTAGGCTATGAATACAGCATTTGCGACAAAACCGCCAAAATGATCCCTCTCGGTTTTAATTTAAAAGATACTTTGGAAAAAATTGCTGAATTCCGCGAAGCCTATCAAAGCGATCCAAAAATAGAAAGGCTGATAGATTTGGCTAAAAAACTGGAAGGCTGCGCCCGCCACGCCTCTACCCACGCCTGCGGAGTGGTCATCTCTAAAGATCCCCTGGACGATATCATCCCTCTGCAATATCCCAGCCAGGAAGACCAAAATATCATCACTCAATACGAGATGCACAGCATTGAAGATCTAGGCATCTTAAAAATGGATTTCTTGGGACTGAAAAACTTAACCATCATTGAAGATACCTTAGCCAAAATTTTTGCCATTAATGGAGAAAAACTTGATCTGGAAAAAATCCCAGCTGGCGATGCAAAAACATATAAGCTTCTACAAAAAGCCGATTGCGTCGGCGTCTTCCAGCTGGAATCTGACGGCATGAGACGATATTTAAAAGAGCTGAAACCAACCGAATTTGAAGACATTATTACTATGGTGGCTTTATATCGTCCCGGGCCTATGGCTTTGATCCCCGACTACATTGCCGGCAAACACGGTAAAAAAGAAGTGGAATATTTACATCCCCTTTTGGAGCCGATCTTAAAAAATACTTATTCCATTCCCCTTTACCAGGAACAGATCATGAGGATCGCCCAAGATCTGGCTGGCTTTTCCCTTTCTGAAGCCGATACTTTACGCAAAGCCATCGGCAAAAAGATAAAAGACCTTTTGATGGCGCAAAAAGAAAAGTTCATTAAAGGCTGCAAAAAAAACCAGATACCTGAAAAAACGGCTGACAAAATTTGGCAATGGATAGAGCCTTTCGCTTCTTATTCTTTCAACCGGTCCCATGCCGCAGCCTATGCTTTGATCTCCTATCAAACCGCTTATCTAAAAGCCCATTATCCGCTGGAATTTATGTCTTCTTTGCTGACCTCTGAAAGAGCTGATATTGAAAGGATCGGATTTTTGATGCAAGCCTGCAAAACCATGGGCGTTGATGTGCTTCCGCCGGATATAAACGAAAGCTACCGCTTCTTTTCAGTTAATGCCAAAGAACAAAAGATCCGCTTCGGATTGGCGGCTATTAAAAATGTCGGAGAAAATGTGGTTGAAATGATCGTTGAAGAACGCAAAGCCAAAGGACCATATATTTCAATAGAAAATTTTATGTCCCGCGTACCGCAAAAAGTGATAAATAAAAAATCCTTGGAAAGCTTGATCAAAGCCGGAGCTTTTGACCAGTTTGAAGACCGCAAAAAACTGCTGAACAATTTGGATTTCCTGCTTGAATACAGCCGCGACTCCCAAAAAAATAAGACAAACGGACAAAAAAGCTTGTTTGACGGCGGAGGCAAAAGCAACGGCAAACTGGCGTCGTTAAAATTAAAAGATTCCGAAAACGCCAAAAAAAGGGAAAAACTAACCTGGGAAAAAGAATTATTGGGCTTATATATTTCCGGGCACCCATTGGACTCTATCAATCTGGAGAATCTCTTTTACCAAAAAATGACCTGCACGAACGAAATAAATAAAAACCTTGCCGGACGGAGCATCCATCTTTGCGGAACTGTTTCAACTATCAAGAAGATCATCACGAAAAGCGGCAAGCCGATGCTTTTTGTAAGTTTAGAAGACAGGGTTGGACAAATAGAGATCGTCACCTTTCCCTCTGTCCTTGAAAAAAACTTCCAAATTTTTGTGGAAAATAAGATCCTGATGATCTCGGGCAAAGTTGACTTTAAAGACGGAATGCCCAAAGTCATTTGCGAAACCGCCGAAGAGATCATCGAATCAACCTAGCTTTCTCTCTAATTTGTGGCAACAATCTACACCTGTCCGACAGGTGTAGATTGTTGCCACAACGATCAGACAAGGACGTTTCTTTCCAACATACCCCGTTCTAACCTTTTCAGATCTGGCAAGCTTGGATGTTCCCAAAACTTGCACAGGCGGCTGATCTGTACCCCATTTAGTGGACACAAGTAAAAACTACACTTGCTCAAGCAAAAGATGATTTCGGTATTCCGCCGGAGTCATCTTTTTTAAATTCCATTGTTGCCTCTCTGCATTGTAATCTTTTATGTAATTCGCAATGAGCGAATTCAGCTCCTCAAAAGTTTTGCAATCCTTGTAACCGACATCATCTTTAAGATGGCCGAAAAATGATTCCATGGGCGCGTTATCAATGCAATTACCTTTGCGCGACATTGATTGAACCATTTTCAAGTCACTAATCATTTTAATGTAAGCGGGACTAGTGTAATGGAACCCTTGATCGGAATGGATGATGGCACCCTCAAAAGACCCAATATCTTTGTTATTTTTAAGATCTTTAATGGTATCGATAATAATATCCATCTCAAGGCGCTGCGACAGATTCCAGCCAACCACTTCTCTGCTGGCAATATCCTTAACAGCCGACAGATAGGCCATATGGCCTCCAAAAGCCAAGAATGTTATATCCGTACAAAATACCTTGCCTGGCACTTCTTGTTTGAATTCTCGATTTAATTGGTTGGCAAATGTCCGATGCTCCAGGCTTTTCTTTATGATATCTTTATACGGATGGATCCTGCGAATTTTGGTAAAGAGCCGATACTTTTTCTTCAGCCTGATGATCTTTTTGTGGTTCATAACCACCTGATGATCTTTGAGCAGCTTCATTTTGATCGTCCTAAAGCCATATTTTGACTTGCCTTTATCAAATACTTCTTTAATTAAAAGATGATCGCGATAGTCTTTGTCTCTTTCGTCTGAGTGTTCGAGCCATCGGTAATATCCACTCTTGGATACTTTCGCAATACTGCAGAGGAGCCGTATCTTTTTCTTCAACGACCTGATAATTTGGTACTTTTGGCACGGTCTTAGTTTAAACTCTTTTTGCGGAGCTTGGCTAAAAAACGGTTCTCTTCTTTAAGATAGGCCACTTCGGCCTCCAGCCTTTTTATCTTGCAGGCATCAGTATCTCCCTTGTTTTTAGGACGGCCCTTGCGGCCTTTGCCCCTGCCATCGGTTTTCAATCCTTTCATCCCTTTTGACATATATATCCTTTTCCAGCACCTCAAACATCCCTTTGGAGTATTTTTGCCTATGACATCTAAATCAAAATCCGCTTTTTCAAAGATTTGCACGGCAGTTAAATACTTTTCTTCGCTTTGCTTAACCGCTAGCACCTTAAATTTATTGTTATAGCCTATAGATTTGGAGCTGCATTTAATTATATTTGGGTTTTTGAGCAAAGCCGAGATTTGCTCTTCACTGAATGATCTTTTGTTCATATTATTGGCTTCCTTTAGTTTATGTTTTAATTATATCTAATTTCCAAACAAACAAAAAAGCGGACATTTTAGTGTCCACTTTTTGGGGTACAGATCAGGCGCCTGTGCAATTTTTTAAGAAAGCTATCTCACGGAAAGATGCGGATAAAATATCTGTTACTCCAAAATCACATTATCGCTGCTTCGAACATAATTCGTATAGAGCGTCTTTCCGCTGGCCGTCAATGCCTGCCAAGCGGTTTTGTCGTCCGATGTTTTGACATAGCCTTTAAGATAATTCAATCGTCCCGATGGCACGCTCCAATCTATATTGTGAGCCGTAAACCAACCTGCCGCGGGAAGTTCAAGACGGGTGAGGGCAGTGCAATCGTAGGCATAGCAATACATAAAGTAGTTGCCCGCACTGGTAAGACTACTGGTGTCAGGGATGGCAAGGGAGGTGAGGGAGGTGCAACCGTCGGCGTAGTTCTCCATAAAGTTAACACCCACGCTAGTAACTCCGCTGGTATCAGGGACGGCTAGGGAAGTGAGGGCGGAGCAACCGTAGGCGTAGACACCCATAAAGTAGTTGCCCACGCTGGTAAGCCCGCTGGTGTCGGGAACGGAAAGGGAGGTGAGGGAGGTGCAACCGTAGGCGTAGACAAACATAAAGTGGTTGCCCACGCTGGTAAGCCCGCTGGTGTCGGGAACGGAAAGGGAGGTGAGGGCGGTGCAATTGTAGGCATAGACATACATAAAGGCATCACCTACACTGGTAAGCCCGCTGGTATCAGGAACGGCAAGAGAGGTGAGAGAGGAACAACCATAGGCGTAGGAAGCCATAAAATAGTTACCCATCGTCCCGCTAAATGCCGCCTTTTGGGAAATGGCAATTCCCGTCAGATTAGTTGATTGGCCGTAAAAACTGACGGTCATATAATCATTCCCGCTCTTGTTGTTGTCGTGCCCAATCTGCATTGTTGTTGCCAATACCGGGAAAGTTGTGGCTGTTCCCGACACATTCAATTCCGTCCACTCGCCCGAAGTTCCCGCTCTGTAATAAACTGTGCCGGTATATGCCGAAAAAGACCCCCTATAAAGACGAATATTACAAGTCCCGCTTGCCTCGTTAAAGGTAAGTGTGTGTATCATATCGTAATCTTGCGGCTCTCCGCCAGTCTCTCCGCCTCCCCAGACCCCGAAGACCGGGGCGCTGGAAGTCTGGCTGACCCCGCCACTGTCTTGAGTGGCACAGAAATAATTGCCGCTCTTGGCCTCGGACTTGGCGCAGAGAGTGAAGGCGTTGGAAGTGGTGGAGATATATTTGTAGGTATATTCTCCGGCGGAGGCAGTGTATTTCGGATCCCTGGGGACGGTGGACATATACCCGCTGTTTTTCATTGTTTGGGTGAAGGTAGCGTTGTCTTCCAGCGAGATGCCGTCATTGCCGGTGGTGGGATAACCGTTATAGGCCAGATAGTAGGCTTGCAGGCTTTTCTTGGTCTGGGACAGATCGCTTAGGCGTCCGGCATCGCGGGCAGAGGCTTGGGCGCCGACCGTTCCGACGATGATAACGGCGGCGAGAATAGCAACTATGGCGATGACGATCAGGAGCTCGATAAGAGTGAAAGCCCTGAGGCCTTTTTGCTTGATTTTTTTCAGTTTTCGCCCAATGGCGGACGGAAAAAAGGAGTTAAAAAATTTAGAGATTTTCATGTTGGGTTAATTATATTATAGAAAAAAGGAAAGGGCTAATCCGCGTTATGCACAGGTGCTAGGCATATTTTTTTATTTGCGCATTTCCAGGAAATGGGGATAAAAAAATTGGTATTTTCCTGCCTAAAAAAGTAAAATATGATCATAATTAAATTTTAAATATAATAATTTAAAGGCTTAATTTCTAAATCGCAAAGCAACCAGCCTTTCCCTTTTAGAAATTTAGAAATAAATATATATGCAATTAGACAAAAAAACCGCCATAACCTTCTCTCTCTTTGCGGCATTGCTTTTCGCGCCGAATGTTTTTGCCGAAGAAACAAGCACCGCAAGCGATGTCCAAAACGAGTCCCAAGCAAGCATCAGTCAAGAAGATCTGACTGCGGCAACAGCAGTTGCCAACCAGCAAGCAGCCCAAGCCGTTGCTGCGGACGAAGCCGTTGACCTAAATGTCGGAGAGCCCTCTCTTCTGCCGGACAGCCCTTTCTATTTCTTAAAAAATTGGGCCAGGGGGATACAAACATTTTTTAGCTTCGATCCGGCTAAAAAAGCTGAGCTGAAATTAAAATTTTCTTCGGAGAAAATGGCCGAAGCTAAAAAACTTTTAGAACAGAATAAAACTGACAAAGCTATGGAAGCCATTAAGGATTCAACTACCGATATGGAAAAGGCTAAAGCAGTCATTTCTCAATTAAAAAACAGTTCGACAACCGACCAGGTCCTTGAAAAAATGGCCCAAAAAACCGTAACTTACCAAAAACTTTTAAACGCTCTGCAAGAAAATATTCCGGCTGAGAAGCAACAAGCTTTCGCTGTCTTGAAAGAAACCATCATCAACTCCTATCTTTCCGCCGAGAATCCGGAAAAGATCCAAGAACGGCTGCAAAAAGTTTTGGCTGACCAGCAAGGCAGCGACTTTAAAGAAGTCAAAAACATGCAAATATTGGAAGAGATTAAAAACGCGGCGCCGGAAAATATAAAACAAAAAATAGAAAACGCCAGCGGAAACGAAGCCGCAATCCTGGAAAATAAATTAGGATCTCTTTCTGCGGAAAAAATAGAAGCCTTGAAGCCTTATCTTGAACAGCTAAACGGCAGCGAAGGCCTGATCGTTTCTTTGCTGAATAAATTTCAAAACCAAAATATTTCCACCAGCAGTTTGGAAAAAATAGAGCAAGCGGAAAATAAAATAATGCAAAGGATGAAAGACAAAGCAACTCCGGAAAAAATAAATTCCCTGCTCAGCGAAGCGGAAAAGACTTTAACCCAATGGGAAAGCAAAATCAACGAGAATAAAAGCCTTTTTACAGATGCCGAATACCAAAAAATGATGGAAACTATTGCTTTGGCCAAAAAAGAAATTGAAAAGGCGAAAACCGCTATAAGCGAAGGAAAATTAGGCGAAGCTTTCGGACAGGCCGCCGCAATTAAAGTTCAAATAGAAAACATCGCCAAAACATACAAAAAAGCGGAATTGAAAAATGAAAAAGGCACGGCTACAACTTCCGACCGGGTTTATTGCCCTGCTATTTGGGACCCTGTCTGCGCCGAAGACGGCAAAACTTATTCCAACGAATGCGTGGTTGAAAATATTAAAAAAATGGAAATAAAATATAAAGGAGAATGTAAAAAAGAAACGGCCAAAGATCAGGCTATAAACAATTCGATCAGCGATTCCGCCGGCGTAGCTAACCCGGCTTCGGTTTATTGCACAAAACTTGGCTACAAACTGGAGATCCGCACCGAAGCCAACGGCGGGCAATACGGAGTTTGCATCTTCGGAGATGGCCAGGAATGCGAAGAATGGAAATTCTACCGCAAAGAATGCGGAAATGAATACGTAAAAACAAATTCCTCTACAACCAACAACTCTGCCGTTAATTCCCTTTCGCCAGCAGACTAATACTTTTAAAATTTAGCCTCAAATTGGAAAACGCCTTTGATCAAGGCGTTTTCCATTGCCATTTAGATTTTCCTGCCCACCCCTTGACATAATATATTGATTATGTTATATTATAAATATAATAAAAAGATTCCCTTACCGGGAAATAACGGTAAGGGTCTGTAGATCTTTACCAATTTAACACGGAATATGAACAAAACTGATTTCGCTATTGCGTTATTCGTTGTGCTAGCTATCATCGGAAGCGGTTACGCAGGACTTACCGCCAGCTCTTGGAACCCCTATACAAGGGCTCTCGAAGCTTCAACGGAAGCTTACGGCCAAGAGCTTATGGCTCAGAAAGAAGCCCAAATGGATTATCTTCTTAACCAAAAGGTTGAGAAAGATAATCCAAAAGTCTGCGTAATGGCGCAGATTGACGAACAACGAGGGATAATAAGAGCTATCAGCTCACCGTCCTTCGATGAGTGCTTGCACTCAAACAAGCAGGGTCTTTAAGACTCTGCTTTTCTTTTATAAAATCTCCCTTTCTGCTAAGATTGGGCCTGGAAACAATATATATCTATGCAAAATAATCTTAAATATTTCATTTTTACTTTTGGCTGCCAGATGAACAAATCGGACTCTGAAAGAGCGGCCGCTCTTTTGGAAAAAATCGGCTACCAGCCGGCGCAAACCGAAGCAGAAGCGGATCTGATCATTGCCAATATGTGCTCTGTTCGGCAATCGGCCGTGGACCGCGTGCTTGGACTGGGCAAGATCATACCGGAGCTAAGAGCCAAAAACCCTAATTTAAAAACCGCGCTAACCGGCTGTATTTTGATGGAAGATTTTAAAAAATCGGACAAGCTTTTTGATTATGTTTTGCCAATTAAAAACCTGGCCCAATGGCCGGAACTTTTAAAAGAAGAAAAAGCCAGCCAGCCGATCGACCGGGAAAACGCAGACTGTTCTTATTTGAAAATGGAGCCGAAATATTCAAGTAATTTTTCGGTGCTTATCCCCATTTCCAACGGCTGCGATAATTTCTGCACTTATTGCGCCGTGCCCTACACCCGCGGCGGATTGGTTTGCCGCGATTGCAAAGACATCGTAGAAGAAATTGAAAAAGCTATTAAAAACGGCGCCAAAGAGATCTGGCTTTTAGGCCAAAATGTTAACGACTATAATTGCGGCCGGGTTTCTTTTGCCAAACTCTTGGAAATGATCAACGATCTGCCCGGAAACTTTTGGATAAGGTTCACGAGTCCGCACCCGAAAAATTTTTCCGATGAAATGATCGCCGCCACCGCCCGCTGCCAAAAAGTTACCCCTTACTTAAGCTTGCCCATCCAGTCCGGCGACAACGAAATGTTAAAAAGAATGAACCGGCCCTATACCGTGGATGGCTATAAAACGCTGGTCCAAAAGATTAAAAAAGCTTTCCACAGCCAAAGGCAAGGGCTGGAAAAAGAAGTGGCGCTGACCACCGACATTATCGTCGGCTATCCGAAAGAAACCAAAAACCAATTCGAGGAAACAGCCAAGCTGATGGACAATGTTAAATTCGATATGGCCTATATCGCCCAATACTCTCCCCGCCCCGGCACTGTTTCCGCCCGCACGCCAGACAATGTTTCGAAAGTTGAAAAAGAACAGAGATGGCAGCATCTGACCGAAATTTTAAAAAGAAGCGCGCTGGCTAAAAATAAAAACTTCATCGACCAGGTCGTTGAAGTTTTAATAGATGAACAAAGGGAAACTCTTATTCTCGGCAAATCCCGCCATTTCAAAACCGTCAAGATCAAGATCAGCGAAGAAACAGCCCAAAAAAACTTTGTCGGCCAATTCGTCAAAGCCAAGATCACCAAGGCCCTGCCTTGGGGGCTGGAAGGAACGCTGGTAGAATATGAAGAAAAACAAAAACAATAAAAAAATGATCGTTATCGTCGGACCGACCGCTTCGGGCAAAACCGGCTTGTCTATCAAGCTGGCTAAGGTTTTCGGCGGCGAAATAATCTCGGCTGATTCCCGCCAAGTGTATAAGCAAATGGATATCGGCACGGCCAAGGCCAGCAAAAAAGAAATGGCCGGCATTCCCCATCATCTTTTGGATGTGGCTTCGCCAAAAAAGAAATTCACCGTTGCTCAATATAGAAAGCTAGGCATAAAGGCCCTGAACGCCATCTTTAAAAAAAACAAGTTGCCGATCGTCTGCGGCGGCACCGGTTTTTATGTCCAAGCCTTGATCGACGGCATCGTAATGCCGGAGGTTAAACCTGATTGGAAATTAAGAAAAGATCTAGAGCAAAAAACAGTTGAAGAACTTTACCAAATGATTAAAAAACTAGATCCTAGAAGGGCCGGCAATATTGATAAAAAAAATCCGCGCCGTTTAATAAGAGCGATTGAAATATCGATTACAACCAAAAAGCCGATACCGACTATCAAAATGAATCCTCTGCCCTATCCTGTTCTGCTCCTAGGCGCGCAAAAAGATCCGGAAAAATTGAAAAAAGACATTGAAAAAAGATTTTATTTGTGGCTAAAACAAGGACTTTTAAATGAAATTAAAAATCTTTATAAATCCGGCCTGTCTTGGAAAAGAATTGAAGAATTCGGAATGCACTACCGCGCCTTCGCGCTGTATCTGCAGGGAAAAATAACCCGGGAAGAAGCGGAAAAACGGTCGCTGAAAGAGCTTTGGCAATACACCAAACGCCAAACAACCTGGTTCAAGCGCGACCAGCGGATCATCTGGGTTAAAAATTACGCCGAAGCCAAAAAACTGGCTAAAAATTTCCTGGCCGAATACTAAAAAATGTGCGAGGTAAATACCTTGCACATTTTTTAGTACGCATCTTTTTGGGTTTAAATTATTAAGGCTTCAGAGCTGATTCTAAAAATTGGCGGGCCATTTCCGGATTGGCTTTGCCGCGGGAGGCGGCCATTATCTTGCCTACCAAAAATTGGAATGAAGCCTCTTTCCCTTGCTTGTAATCTTCCACTGGTTTTGGATTTTCCGCAATGACTTTTTTAATAATATCTTCTATCTCCGATTGATTAGAAATTTGGCTCAAGCCTTTCGATTCGATCACTTGCGACGGATCAGCTCCGGTATCATACATTTCTTCCAGAACAGTCTTAGCGATCTTGGAAGAAATTTTGCCTTGGTAAATAAGGCAGATCAATTCTGCAAAATTTTCGGGCGTGATCAAAAATTCCGGACTGGCGATAGACTCGCCGCTCAATAAGCCTTGGATATCGGTCAACAAGTAATTAACGCAAAGCTTGGAAAGCTTTAAAAGCTCCTCCGGTCCGACTTTAGCCGTGCCGTTGGTCTCGTCCACCCACTGGCTCAATTCGGACACGGTTTTCTCAAAATAACAGCTCAAATCTTTATTCTGCACAAAAGCCTCTGCTTCAACTTCGCCCAAACCATATTCCATAGCTAAACGCTGGCGTTTTTGCGCCGGCAACTCCGGGATAGAACTTTTGATCTTACTCAAAAATTCTTCGGAGTGGTCCATCGGCGGCAAATCAGGTTCCGGAAAATAGCGATAATCTTTGGCTCCTTCTTTCTCTCTCTGACTGTAAGTTTTTCCTTTAACCTCGTCCCAGCCGCGGGTTTCTTGAACCAGCTTTTCTCCTTTTTCCAAAGCCTCGGCCTGTCTTTTTATTTCGTAATCGATCGCTCTTTCAACTGCTTTAAAAGAATTAAGATTTTTAACTTCCACTTTGATCCCCATCCCCTTTTCGTTTTCCGGCAATTTGCCGTTTTTCACTTCCGACAAAGAAATATTAGCTTCTACTCTCATCTGGCCTTTTTCCATATCAGCGAAGGAAACATTAAGATATCTCAAGATCAGCTGTAATTCCTCGGCAAACCGGCGGGCTTCAACGGCGGAGCGAATATCCGGCTCCGTAACCAATTCCATCAGAGCCACTCCGGCGCGGTTGAAATCAACCAATGTATAATTTTCTCCATCTGGATGCAAAAGACGGCCCGTATCTTCTTCAAGATGCACTCGCCTGACGCGAACGGTTTTTAAATAAGGCACTTGGCCTTGCTCGCAATCAATCGGAATTTTTACTTCTAGTAAACCGCTTTCGCAAAGAGGCTCGTCATATTGGGAAACCTGATAGCCTTTGGGCAGATCCGGATAAAAATAATTTTTGCGGTCGAATTTGGAATGAGTCGGAATACTGCATCCTAAAGCCATGCCGGTTTTGATAACTTTTTTTACAGCTTCCTGGTTGATGGTCGGCAAAGTTCCGGGATGGCCCATGCAAACCGGACAGGTATTTAAATTGGGCCTGTTTGGATCCGGCTCGTTTTTGCACGAGCAAAACATTTTAGTTTCGGTATTCAATTCAGCGTGAATTTCTAGACCAATAGTCGGTTTGAACATAAAGAAGTAGTTTATTTAATTTGGTAGAATGCCCCGTCAGCTTGCTGTGGGGTAGTTTATTTTAAAATTTTAGCTATCTCCACTCCCGAGCTAGTACCGATAATATCAGCTCCCATCTCGATCATCATCTGGGCATCGGCTAAACTTTTTACATTGCCCGAAGCTTTAATCAATAACCCCGGCGCGCCTTGGCGCATCAATTTTAAATGTTTGCCTTTCTCGGCCAACTCGGAATTTTCCAACGGATCTTTTTCGGTCGCGGTCTTGACGCAAAAAGCTCCAGCCTCCTTAACGATCTGGGAAGCACGGACAACTTCTTCGTCGGTCAAATATCCGGAACCGATAATAATTTTAGCATGCCCTATTTTACAAATAGGTTTAAGGTCTTTTAATATCTTATCCCAGCAGCCGTGCTTGGCATCGACAAGAGACATAACGACATCAATATCATCAGCACCGTCCTTAACAGCCTTTTTGGCGATCTGGACGCGCTTAGCGTGGGTGCTGTCGCCGATCGGCGGGTCTATTAGACAAACAACCTTGACGGTTGTTCCCGTTAACTCTTTTTTAACCGTTTTAACCCATTTCGGCTTTACGCAAACCCCCCTAAAACCACATTCCTTGGCTTCTTGGCAGGTTTTTTTGATATCAGCTTCCTGTGCGCTGTCTTTGATGTTCGTATGGTCTAATTTGTTGAGTATTTCCATATATTTTATATATTTATACCACAGTTCTATTTATTTTGAAATTTGCCCGAATAGCTACAACTCTGTAAGCTTGCAAGGGGTTAGACCCCTTGCGAAATTTTAAAATTTACCTTAGCGAAAAAGGAAGCTTGGTCTTTATCTCTTCAAAAACATCTTCTATCGGCCTTTCTCCATTCACCACCGCCCACTTTGTAAGAACGTTGCCTTTCGCAAGCTTTTTATAAAAATTACGCACGGTCCTTAAAAGCCGTTCGTTGCTTTCGTTCCGATCCAAACTGTTCTTCTCGCTGAATTTCCTTTGCATGGAAATATCCGGCGAAACGTCAATGTAAATTATCAAATCCGGCTTGGGCAATTCTAAAATCTCGGCCAATTGCAAAGACTTCTTCAAGGGAAATCCTTGAATGCTCTGGTAGGCCATAGTCGAGCTGAAATAACGATCAGAAATAACTATCTTCCCTTCCTTGAGCCATTTATTTATCTTTTCCTTGTCCTTGACGAAATCCGCAGTATAGATCAAAAACTGAACCTCTGCCGAAAAATCGAACCGGCTATGAAGATAATTATGAATCATCCCGCCTATCGGCCCTTCGTAATCCGGGTAATAGACCCTTTCCACTTCAATTTTTTTGCCGCGCAAATGATCGGTCAAAAGCTTGCCATGAGTTTCCACCCCCGCGCCATCAATCCCCTCGAAAACAATAAATTTACCTTTGGTTATTTTTGCCATATTGATAATAATAAAACAAAAAAAGAGAATTGGGAACACTTGAAAATGCTTGTCTGCCGGCAGGCAGATAAAATCTCAAAATGTTAAAAACAAAAATTACCGCATCGCTTCGCGATAGTATATAATCCCGCCAACGGCAGGATACCTTAATTTTTAAATTTTACATTTCAATGGATTATCCGCACTAGAAACAAAATTACCAAGGGGTCTAACCCCTTGCTTGAGAATAGTCAAATAGTCCAAGTTAATATCAGTCCTTGACGCAACGAACCGAAAATCCGTAGGCCCGGTCATTGCTGTCCATGTACGCACCGCCGCTGTAGAAGGACAGTAGGCGGGAATTCGGAACGCTAACCGCGCTGCTCCAGTAGTAGCCGAAGACACCCGCGCTGCCGACCGAGGCATTGCTGCGATCGCGGTAACCGGCCGCTGTCAATTTAAGGGGGCTGGCAAAAGCTCCAGTATAATTATTACCAGCAGTCCAGCTCACCCGCTCGGCCGTCCACTCCGCCTCGATCGGCAGCCGCCAGCCGCTGGGACAGGGATTATTAGTGCCCGAAACCCCCTGCCACAAGCTCTCTATCTGAGGAGAAACCCAGTCGTAAGGACTGCCCATGCCGTAGATAAAATTACCGTGGCCGGGATTGCTGGAGCCGGAGAGAACGGTGGTCGTTAAACTGGTGCGGGTCTGGTGGCCATCATCCACCCTGCCCCACTGGAAGAGGTCGCCGTAAGCACAATTGCTCGGATAAGAGGTGCAATCATTAAAAGATGTAGCAACTTTTGTCGCTCCCAAGTTCCGATCCATCCAGCATTTGCTGGTGGTCGTATTCAATACTGTTCCGTAAGTGACGGAACCTCCTTTGTAAGTGAAGGTTACTGTGTCCGTTCCGCAGACAAACTCTCCGCCTTCATCGCCTTCTCCCGTTCCCCAGTCCCCGAACGCCGGGGCGGCGGCCGAATGGGCGATGCTTCCGCCGCTGGTCTGGTCGGTGCAGAGATAGTCTCCCTTAGCCTCGGACTTGGCGCAGAGAGTGTAAGTATCGGTGGTGGTGGAGATGTATTTGTAGGCATAATCTCCGGTAGAGGTAGTGTATTTCGGATCCCTGGGGATGATGGACATATATCCGCCGCCTTTCATGGCTTGGGTGAAGGTGGCGTTGGCAACGCTGTCTTCTTCCAGGGAGATGCTGCCGGTGACGGGATAAACGCCGGTGGCTAAA
>Ga0172381_10004258_pt1 | contig 14841 bp, 30 predicted proteins | sample Leawel6488metaG_FD_119754 | JGI IMG/M metagenome (GOLD analysis project Ga0172381, IMG submission 119754) | Leachate microbial communities from a municipal landfill in Southern Ontario, Canada - Leachate well 64-88 metaG | ecosystem: Engineered > Solid waste > Landfill > Unclassified | place...
TAAGTGTCGACAATGGAAATAAAAACGCTCTAATAGCATTCCTAATATGGATAACCATAGAACTATTTGTACTCGGAGGAATACGATAATGCACAATAAATGGTCATTAATGAGGATCTTCGTGATCTTCGCAGCACTGGCGTACTTGATAACCTGCATCCCGCACGCCGAGGCGCAGCTTACTAACTACCAATTAACGCTATTCGGCAACACAGTAATCAACCACAATACTGGATTAATTGCCGAACAATTGACACCAACGACGAATGACAGCTTCAAAGATGCTATCGATACCATTCTAACCAGTCACGAATTCACTCACGAATATGTTGCAGACATATTCGACTGCTCGGAAATGAGCCGTCTGACTTGCAACATCCTGAGAGCCTACAACTTTGATGCAAGACCGATCTTCAACATTAAGGAAGGTGAGCCTTACGGACATATGTGGGTCGTAGTCTTCGAGGATGGGTCTAATAGTCCCGTAGCAGCCATAGAATGCTGTGACACGCCTAATCGTATAGGCGAAATTGTAACACCCGCCTTGACCCGCAAATGGCACTCTAAAGTCAATTGGATCACAAACGACTATTACCAGGGCTACTTGACCAACAACACATATGAAATGACCGACGCAATCGGCCTCAGCGACCTGGAATGGAATGTAGCGCCGCGCTAACGCGCGGCGCTCAAGTAAGACTAGTTGAATTAGTAATCTTTTTTATGAACTTAATTGGAGGATGATTAGGAATGCGTGTAATAATCGCCGGTAGTAGAGACTTCAATGATTATGATAAAGTGAAGAAACACTGTGTATTATTCCAAAAGAAGTTCGGTCCAATCACAGAAGTCGTATCTGGTACAGCAAGAGGTGCGGACAGATTGGGCGAACGATGGGCGCATGAAAATAACGTACCAGTTCACCAAATGCCCGCTGAGTGGGACAAATATGGTAAAAGTGCGGGCTATAGACGCAATGAAGCAATGGCTGAATGCGCAGATGCACTAATAGCATTTAATGTCAATAACTCAAAAGGAACTGGTCATATGATCGACATTGCAAGTCATAAAGGCTTACAATGCTATGTAGTTAAGATCTATGTAGTTAAGATAACGGCGCTGGCTTCGACAGCGCATTGAGGTTACAATGTGCGACAAAGAATTCATTCACCCCACAACCGGGGAGATGTACCGAACAATGAACGATGACAATGGAAAACTCATAGGTTGCACCGACAAAGGAGATTTCATAGCGTGTGATGCCTGTGAGATAGATACAGTATGCCCAAAGCACAAAGCGGCGCTCTGACGAGCGCCGCTTAAGGAGATGATTAAGATGGAACAAGAAATAAAAATCGAATGCGGAAATTTCGCGTGGGCAGTAAAAGAAAATACACGAGAATTCCTATCAGCAGAAAATGGAATATGTGTATTAGACAATAAAAAACAACATTGTTGGAATTGTAAAAACTATTGTGAGTATGGACAAAACAAAATTCCAAATAAATACCAAATAGCAAATGAAATAAAAACATAAAACCAACCGCACAACTCCCTTCTTCAAGCCCGGCTTCGCAACAAACAGCGAAGCCGCTCCTACGGGAGTGCGCTCGTACGCGAGCGCAGGCATGAAGGGGAGTTGGTGCGTTTGGGTAGTAATCAGAAGCAAAAGAAAAAAAAGAATAACAAAGCGCGGGCGTTGCCCGCGCTTAGATATCTTAAATGTGAAATGGTGATATGAAATGGCAACTAAGAACGCAACTAAGAAAGTAACAAAGACCGTTGAGACAGTAGAGAACACCAGCACTGTGAACATCCTCGATCAAGAGATGACCAATGCCAAGAACGACATGAAGCGTTTCGGCATCTACTTGAACCTCGATGCAGAGCCAAAGATCGTCGCTGTAATAGCCTTCGCGATGAGAGCAGCGACAATGGGAACAGGCGACCAAGGCCCAACAATGGTATTGGACCTGAAAGTTGTAGAGATGAATGAAGATGATCACCCGCGCATCGCAAGCATTCCAAGATTCTCCTCAATCGCCTTCAACAGCATCGCCGCGCTCATCAAAGAAGCCGGTGGCGTGGTGAGGGCCGATCAGGTAGGCAAGGATGGAATAAAACCGAACCTCAAAGACTACCAATGGATTGCACTGGCGAAGCCATTCGCAGTGACAATCGAAACCCGCGAATCAAAAGGTAGATTCTACGCCAACAAATTCACCAAATATGTAACACCAGTACAAGTAGTAGATGAGAATGCAAATTTGTTAGATGCAATCGAGGCGATTTAAATGGTATGCATACTAGAACAATTGATGACAGAAGAACGTCAAAAGTACAACACCAGGGGAATTCCCAAATCTCCAATGACAGAAGAAGCCAGTTCTAGTATGCATAGTCGCTTCAAAGTTGAAGACGACTTCATGACGATCTATGAAACATGCGAAGCATTCATCACCGCAGACCATGAAGGCAAACATGGAAAATCAGATAGCAACATGTCCGTCTATGTAGATGATGATGCATACCCGGACGCATTCAATCACCAACAATTCCTAAATGATCAACAAATAGAATTACCAAAAATCGAACACGACTTGATAGTAGCAAAGAAACTATTCAAGTCGTTGGGCCTGGTGAAATAAATGAATGACATTCAAGCAATGAAACTATTCGACAAAGGAATAGTAAAAGACTATGACGAATTCTTCGACATTGGTTCAAGAAATGGCGAACCAACCGGATACAGAGTCATAATCGAAGAAAAACAAATAATCATGCAAAAGGCCATTCCAAGAACAACAGAACCACAGCCTTACGGAACAATTCATCAATGGATAAAAGCACGACCAATCGGAAGAAGAGTACTAATTATCGGACCCGATATAACAGGATGCCAATACTATCAAGGAAGAACAGGAAACTGTACTGGAAAAACAATGGAAGGAAACTTAGAAGTATATCCTGACGATATGGGATACACCGGACCAAAGAGCTTCTATTTCAAACAAAACAACATAACATTGATAGAATAATCATAACTCACCACGGCCCCGCAGGGCCGTGGTTAATAATATACGAGGTTCAATGCCAATAATACCAATTGAAGAAGCAATGATACACGCAATGGAAGACATAGCAGCACTAGATGAACTAATAAGCAAAGAACAAAACAAATGGTTAAAATGTGCATGGGAATATCATCTTAAATTGAACGTAGCAATAATTGGTTACTTAACAATCGAAAACCTAATAATGGCTCAAATTTACATCAACGAATTGAATAGATCAATAAGAGCAACATGCAATTACATCGAAGCCGCGCCATCGGCGCGGCTTCAAGGAAAGTGACATTTATGGATTTGGGGATATTTCTAACGGAAGTAACGAAAACAACTTGCACGCAATGCGCAAGCAAGGAAACGTGCAGAAAGACACCGGACCTCGTAATAATATGCTTACGACACTTCTATAGAAACATATTGGAGGACTAGAAAATGATAAAAAATGATCCTTATGGAGACAGCCTAAAAGAACAACGCCGCAGTATAAAAGAAAATGTGCCACTTCACTGGCTTGCACCAAAATTAGATTCCTGCTACAACTGCCGTCACAATACACACGAAAAAACATGCAGTCCATTAATATACCACTGCACAGCAAACGACATGGGCGCGGATGAAAATCCAACATCTGATTACAATGGAACAATAATCGAACCACTTGGTTACTATCGTTGCCCAAAATTCAACTTCCCGAATATTTAGGAGAATAACGATGTATAAACTTCTTATAGCACTAATAGCACTAATCGCAACCGCAAGCGCCTGCGATTCATGTGATGAAACGACAATCAGTGTAAATATGCACGGATTCAGTGACGGAGTGTATGATTTCAAATCATCGATCACATCATCAGGATCTGATTGGGAACGAAACACCGCGTTCACACCAGACATGATGATGAGTGAATTAAACATCAACGCAGACAAATGCTTCAATTTCAACATCAAAGATGAGCTATGGTTTAATAAAGTGCCATTCGTCCCAACTGATCCATACTTAATGATGAATCTAGCAGTAACAGGAAAAAATAACGACGACTTTGAAGCATCAATAAAAACATTGTACGATATACATCAAGGCGCAATGATGACATCGAACGGAGACGGATCATTCAAATCACTAGACTATAATTCATTCGTGGATAACTTCCACGGTTGGACCGCAAGTGCGCATATGACAGGAACCGACGAATCAATCACGTTCGAAGGAACTCACAGTTATGATGCAATGCTGGATAAGTTGCTATCAAAATTGGAGATATCAAAGTAATTATCGCGGGCCAACGGCCCGCGATAATAATTTATAGTTGAACCGTAGGGTGGTCATATGCAAGTTCCAATTAATGAAGTGATAGAATGGTGCAAAGACAATCTAACAGATCTTTGTTCCAAAATAGGAAAAGAACAACCAAACACTTGTGAAATGGCCGTCCTAAAATATCATTACGGCCTGAATCAAGCACTTCTAACAGAACTACAACTAGAAGATGATCCTGACAAATCACAAGCATATTTGAATGAAATAGAACGATCAGAAGAAGCATGGAAGAACTGGAAAAATTACAAAACAACAAGACAAGTAACACCACAACCAGAATTCGATCAAAACAAAGTGACCGCACAGATGATCGCAGATTTCCAAACAGGCCCCTAGCGGCGCGGTAAACCGCGCCGCTGAAGGTGATGATTATGAATAACGACGAACTAGAAGAACTAATGAATGAAAACGTCATAGATGAAGATGCATTTGAAGCTCGTTATCAACTGGAACTAGCACGAGAACAAATAAATGCGATCAAATTAAGAAATGCATACTTATATCATCCAGAAATGTTCGATTGGTTCATGGCAGAACGACATGCAAAAAATGAACTATATGAACAACAATATCAAACAAATCTTTCATTGGCATGTTGTAACATGGAACGAACACTGAAAAACATGCAAAAATACCACCACTAAGCGCGGCGCTTCGCGCCGCGCTTCATGATTATATGAAAATACGCACTACATGTCGCTATTGCAACCACAGCATCGAAGTGGACGCACGATACGTCAAAACTCTGAATAATTCATACTGCAATGCGGCATGTAGAAAACATTTCAAATGGTATGGGAAAGCACGTATGTATCAACATCAATGCATATATTGCAACATATCATTCGAATCAAGAAAGAAAAATCAAACTTATTGTTCTAAACATTGCAAAGCCCAGTGCGAACATGATAATAAATTCTATCAGCAGGCCCGCGACGCGGGCCTGCTTTACAAGGAGTGATAACAATGTGGCCTTTTTCAGAAATAAATGAACTTAAACAAGAAAACTACGAATTAAGAATGAAAGTGAAATTGTTAGGAGAAGCACTAATAAAAGCAACTGGAACCAAAAAATCCAAGGAACTAAAACAATGAATCAAAAAATACACTTCATAGCAATGTCAGGAGACATTGGGTGCATACCAGATTCTTGTCATGCATTCACAAACCGAAACGATGCAATACAATACCTAATAGATGCATTGGAATTATCACCACATGGAAAGAAAACAACTCATCTAAGAAAATTCGGATACACCGACTTAGAAAAATATACATTTGGAGCAGAATATGCATCAATAACGAAATGTGACTGCAACGACATGAAAATACACAATGATGATTAAGCACGCGGCGCGCAGCGCCGCGTGCTTAGGGAGGATTTATGAAACTAATTGATATGATATCAAAGTACGAAGGGGATGTACTTAAAGACATAATCGAAGTGACAATAACACCAGAAAACGAAAAGGTGGTTGAAGAAATAACTGGAAAACAATGCGGTGGATTAAAAGAACTAACAATAATGTTATTCGAAAAGAACAAAGGATTAGCATTCACAAGCTTCGACTGTGACGGATATAGAGATGACGATTGGTATCTGATAGAATTAAAACGACTGTTGGACAAAGGAAACACAAAAACAATCAAGAAACTAAACGAATTAGTAAAAAAGATAACATACACTCACGATTCGAGCGGAAACTGTCTACTAATTGAACTGACAGACCACATAGTAAAAATGGGACAAAATGCAACTGATTCATATTATCCATCAAACTTCTTCAGTATCGAAGACTGCCGGAAATTTGCACTTGGTGAAATAGTAGAGATGGAACCATAAAGCACGCGGCGCAACGCGCCGCGTGCTTAGGGAGGGAACAATGTCAAACAATTGGGCAATAGTAGGAGATCGTGGACCAGAATTAATTGGACCAGAAGATGAGATGAGAAGAATCTGGAAGAAAATCGATGATGGTACAATGTCAATGCCACATTCTCATCCACTAATCAACTATCGCATATTGGTAGAAATCAAAGATGTGAGAAGATGACCAAATTCAAGCAACTAAGTAAAGAAGCACACGAATCGGCAAAATCGCGTGGTCACGACATGACCAGATTCAAACAGTTGAGTGATTTATGTACATACGACTCAAATCATTTCAAATCAACATGCAGAACATGTGGAATGAACATGTGGATTGATCTGATGCCAGCACCGAACGGAATCGACATACATGGACACGCGGTAGCATTAGATTGTGAAACACAAATACAAAAACCAACAGTGAGACTCGGAGGCATTGTTGTTCTAATCGATCTACCAATCAAAGATAATCACACAATGGGACACATCGACACTAAAGCACTACTCAACGATCTATCAAAATATGATGAGAGAAGCATCACAATCGAAGACGAGAACATTACGGGAGTATGTGCAATCACAATGGAATTCGACGAAACAAGAAGCTTGTCACTTCAATTATCAATAATCAAAAAACTAGCAGAAAAACATTATCACGCTAATTAGCGCACCGGCTTCGCCGGTGCGCCGAAGAGGTTACTATGCTTCCAGATTACGACAACACAACAAAAGAATTAACAAAACGAATCAAAGCACTCATACCAAATCACCAAGAAATTCTAAATATGAACAATCCATTCGAATTGTTGGAAATCAAAGAATTCACATACAGTGATCTAGGACCATCATTTATGCAAGCGAATTCTGCCCTACAAATGGCAAAGAAACAATATAAGGAGGAACAATGCCACCAATCTACGGACGAAAGAAGATAACAGTGCATCGAACAGAAGACGACCAAATAAACATAAAAATAACGGACAACGAACAACTACTGGAAGAGATAACATTACTAATGTCAGATGCAATGTTATTAGCACATGACATAATGAGCATAGCAACACATAGAGACATTTAGCACGCGCCGCTTTGCGGCGCGTGCTAGGGAGATTATTATGTTCAACGACGACGCGACCTTAGTACTAAATCAATTAGTAGAACAAATTGGAATGGGACAAACACTAGAAAAACTAAGAAACATATGCTACGATAAACAACAAGAACTATCAAAACAAGAAAACTATGGAAACATGTATCACTATTGGGAAGAAAACAAACGCGGATTGACATTAATAATGGAAAACGACATAGATGACATAGCAATAGTGAAACGACCATAGGAGATTATTATGTTCAAAATTGTAAGACACGATGATATTCCAACTAAAACAATCCAACAAGTATCGCACGGATTATTTGTGATCGCAATATCAAATGAAACACTAGAAATATACCACTTGCACTTAGTACCAACAAAAGAAGGAGGAAACAGCGCATGTTTCATATCAATGCGATCAACAAACGACGAAATCTGTCAATCACCAACCATAGAACAATCAATAGAACAGATGTTGAATAACGGATTCAGAATATTCGAATTCGAATCGATAAAAGAAATGGCAGAATGGATGGCTTAAACACGCGCCGCAAAGCGGCGCGTGCTTGAGGAGGATTTTATGAAACACATCAACAACACAATACCAGATCAAACAATTGGATATTTAGATGAACACTTCACATTAATGAAAAAGGCAGTAGACAACATGGAAATCGCACTCGAAGAAAGAAACGCACGTCAATTCATTGACAACTTTAGTGCAATGCAATGGCAGGAAAGAAGCATCATCGCAGCCTGCAAACAAATAATGACACTATGCGACTTCGTAGAAAAAGACTTGATGATGAGAACACTAGATGAATATGAGGTGAAATAACATGTTATCCAAAGGACTAATGATGGAATTAACGAAGAATACGACCGGCGTTGATTCAGCATTGCCACAATGGTTCATCGATGAAGCAAAGAAACTAGGATTCGATGATCAGCAAATATTGTTCATGTATGGGTATTCATACAAGGATAACACATATGGAAAACCATTGAACTTGTTGATTGAATTCATCAACATACTCGAAGAAACCAAGTTGACAATTCACGATAAGGACGGAGAAGTAATAACTTACCACCAGCCAACATTGATGGAATTCATTCTGTCACTATTACAACATACAGACCATTGGGAGATACGCCTAAAATGAAACTCAAAATGCTATCAGGAGATGTTGACTGGCGCACTTGGGGTGCGAAATGGATTTCACCAAAGTTCAATAACGGCGAATTCGACTATTGGCTTGTGCTAGAATTTATCAACTTCGAAGAAGCGACTGGTGAGAAAATCGATGGAAAATACAAATACGCCACAGAAGTTCATTGTGTCGCACCATCAGAAGTGCCAAAAAACAAAAAAGAACGCGCCATGAAATCGATGGGAGTAGAAAACACGACTGAAACAATAACTGATGAAATGCGGGTAGAATTGCTGGATTCATACGGAATCAGTGCAATGCTATATCAAAACTCAGGAAACAATGCACACAAATTAATCAAAGAATCGAGAGAACAAATAAACATCATAAACATGATGTTCGGTTTCTTCATGGATCGAGTTTTGAACGGATGCGGAAACACTGGATGGGATTTCATCCGGGGAGACATTGGATTCAAGCGTGAGTAGCGCGGCGCAGCCGCGCTACTCAAGGAGACAAAAAATGACGAATAAATTACGAATATCATTTGGATCTTATGGAAAATACTCATCTGACAAATATGCAGCGCACTGTTTAAGAATAAAAGTTGGCACATTAACACTATACTTCAGCTACAAGACAGTGATTGCATTCTCAGACGATGCAGGAATAGTAGTGAGTGAGAACTGTTGGGGTACAACGACAGGAAAACACCTGAACTGGATAGACGATGGATGCAAAAAAGGAAGATATAAGCGCGACAAATTCGAACAACTATTAGAAAAGACACTTGAAAATCACAATTTATCGGTATGAGCAGGCCCGCGAAGCGGGCCTGCTCAGTGGAGGAATTATGAGACTTGAAGGAACTAAATGCAACAATTGTGGAAAAATCGAACCAGAAAATAGTTTTCCACCAGGATGGATAACAATACAATATGACACGGGATTAATCAAATGGAACGCAAATAGTACGAATGATAAACACGAAGCGGAAAACACAGTAGAATTGACTGACGACATGGACTTTTGTAGTGAAAACTGTTTAACATTATACATAACAACAAAATTATCGCGAGGAGAAAACACAAATGAGACGAAATGAAGATCCAACTTACATAAACATCAATTCATCAATTGACCTCGGAAGGTCAATTGATAGATATGGCGGATACCAGGAACGCGATGAAGCACGCCAATTGATGATATCCAAATTGACATCATTAGCAATCAAATTCTCACACACTGCATCAATTGAACCAATCAAAGAATTCATCAGAGGATGGTCATTCAGTGTGCCACCAGAGCCACCAGAAAACTACAACATGAACACCGAAGACGATGCAAAAGAATTGATCACAGAATACTTCATGAATGAAATCATTGAGAAGCTAATCAATGATGGCGAAGCCAGCAACGATATGTACAATGACTATGACAACGGAGATAGCATATTCCACGAAACCATCACCGACAGAGACTACGACCTAACAGAAGCTACCGAAGTACTAAGTCAGCTATATTGTCACGAAGAAGAAGATTCTGGCTTGTGGGACGGAATAAATGACATCAATCAAATAGCGGCCACCAAAGCAGCATACACTTATGGAAATGCCGTGATGAGTGAATGGGATGACTTGATAGCTGAGATCAATAACATCGACATGGAACTAATCGACACACAAGCCGCCGAGGATGTAATAAACGAACATCAAAAACCAGAAAACTTCGATGAAATGGACGACGAAGAATTAATCGAATACGTAAGTGAATATTACGACGACGAATTCCAAGAAGCACAAAAGAAACGACTAAAGACTGCAATTGAAGAGATATGTGAATAAACATCAAGCAGGCGCGGCAGAGCCGCGCCTGCTAGGAGTATATATGAAAATTCGTATTTGGGACAACGGCGGCTCGACAATAGACAGATACACAATATTAATCGATAAACACTTATTTTACATGTCAATGTATCCAGATAGAGCAAATGAAGTAAACATGTATGCGAGAGAATTAAAACACACTATGAACATGAATGCAGTACTTGCAATAATGAAACACCACACACCAATTAGACCAATTCCAAAAACACTACGATATGCAATAAGAGAAAGATGCAAACAAATACGACGTGATGAAAATGAAAGTTAAACGAAAAATACTAAGCATCACCATTCATCACAAACTAGATGAATGTCCAGATCTCTCATTTTTAGGAGAATACTCATCAAAAAGAGCACGATTCTCGTTTGATAGAAAAGTGCTCGGAGATTGGAACAGGAACGAATACGAATACTTCAACCCATACCAAAATCCGTTCAACGGAAAAACACAAGCAGAAAAGAAAGAAATATGCAAATACGCAAAACAAGACTATGAGAGATATGAATCTTACAACAACCAACACTGGCACATGATTGGAATCTTGGCAGAGGCCAAGATTCAAGTCAGTGACATAATCCAGCGAATAACATCAGGTGGATTATGGGGAATTGAGAGCGACAGTAACAAAGAATACATCAACCAAGTGGAAAGTGAAGAGCTATCGGCACTATCACATGAACTAGAAGCATTGGGCTTCAAACGCAAACAGATATTGAAAGCACAGGAAAACATCCAGCGGCCCGATTAAGGAATTGACATGCGAGATCCACTAGAACCATTCTTATCAATCGGAAGAGCAGTAACAGAACAAATGGAAATGGAAAACAATGCAATGGAAAAAATAGCAGAACTACTGCCAATAGGAGAAACAAATGCAATATCACTAACAGAACTAGCAAATAAATTGGAAATAAAAAATCCATATGACAATGGATTAGACACATTCATACACAAACAACTAAAAAAAACATCTAATGAATACATATGGGTATCAAACAACGTAAAAAGAATACGAACGAAACTAGAAAACTATGAAATAAAGTTATGGAGAGAAGAGTGATAAAATGAACCCCGTTGAAACAATCGATTTAAGCACAGCAACGCTGCCAGAAAGAATCGCTGATCGTGAATTCGATCAGAAATTCTTAGGAAACGCCATCAGTTACTTGAAAAACATTCGTGACAACAGCGCAGATTATGTCGCCGATCCACGAAAAATTCGAATCAAGCAATTGGACGATGAAAATTGGTCACTGATGCTCGAAACTCCAGATGGCATCAAGATACTTGAACCAACCACATGGGCAAAGTCGCAAACTATCAACAAGACGGAATTGCCAAAGAAATACCATGACACCTTAGTAGAGAAGGGACACATCAACGAAGCTGTTGATCACTTAAACATGTGGATCGGAGAAGAGAAAAAGCCATTCCAAGTACGCACGGTAGGCAATCAGTACCGCGCGCTAGTGAGCCAGAGCTACAATCCAGTAGATAACTATGGATTGTTCATCACTACCGCAAACGCAGTAAAAGCAGCGAATATGATGAGAACGCCAGACCAGAAGCCAGTAATGTACTACAAGGCCCAGGTCAGCGACGCTAACTTATACCTGCATTTCATTGATGAAGGTAGAGAATGGGATCTAGGAAAGGGCGACACCTACAAGCCAATGATCATCATCAAGAATTCGGAAGTGGGAGACGGCGCATTGTCAGTAACGGCGGGCTTGTGGAGATCGATGTGTGCCAATCTTCAGCTTCATGGAGTAATCTCAAGAAAGATACACCACGGGGAGAAGCTTGAGGAGGGCTTCTACAGCCCCGACACGAGACTTAAGCAGGCTGAGTTGTGGAATGGTATCGTAAGAGACGCAATGAACGCTGGCATCGCCTCAGATGTGCTCTACGAAGAGATCCTAAGTGGACTGAGAGAAACAAAGGACATAGACGTTGACGACCCAATTGAAACCGTAAAGTTAATTAAGAAAGCGGAGAAATTATCAGACTCCGAGGAGCAAGCGATCATCAAGGCCATGATGGGAGATACCACAGTATTGGCAGAGGACAAAAACACACTCTTCAACGTGGTAAATGGAATCACACAGGCCGCAAAAACAGCAGGAATCGAAAATGGTATCAAGCTTCAAGAGATTGCAGGAGATACCAGAAGACTAATGAAGATCGTCGCCTGATGGCGACGATCTTAAATTGTAGGAGATGAAAAATATGAAGATTGAAGAAATATATGCAAACGCATCAAGAAATTGCGACGTAACGATAACAGAAGACAAAAGCACATCATCGGACAGAGAAAAAGAACTAATAGACATGGCAAAGAAAAAAATTGCAATATTTGATGCAATAACTGAAAACATCATAAATGCAATACGAAATGGAATCGAAGTGAAACTGGATACTGCAAACGGAAGAGAAGACATAACAATCAACGTATGCACAACCAACGAACAACCAACCATATCAGTGGGATTTGGATATAGACTACGAAAAATGATGATAAGATCGGCATTGATCGAGACATCAGAACCAATAAACGACGAAAAATTATTGAAATTGCAAACGGAGCAATTCAATAAACTCGATGTACAAAGTGCATTGCAAGTTGCAAGAATGTGTTTAGAAGATGCAATGGGAACGCACATAAACCATCTTGAATGGTTAGAAAGTGAGGCAATCTGAATAGCACCGGCGCGTTGCGCCGATGCTATTAAAGGAGAAAACATGACCATAAGAGAAGAACTTGCGCGACGACATGTAGAAACGATGAAATTACTTCTAAACGCACCACAAAAAAACATAAACACAATTGAAGAAGTAATAGATGAACTAGAAAACATAATGCTTAGACTAGACGACGAAACACCAGAATATAATGAAATAATTGAACATCTTGAAACATGCCATTCAAACATGTATGCAACTATAGTAACGATGAACAAAAAGAACACTTAGCACGCGCCGACAGGCACGCGCCAATCTATTTATGAGAAAAGCAAAACAAATTCCATTGTGCGACCGAGCAGAAGACCCGGAATACGCCAAAGAAAATGACCTTGCAATCGATGTTGACTATTACGTTGGAAAGCAGATATTACCACCATTACTAAGATTACTGGAACCATTAGGGATTGTAGAATCTGATCTAGTACCAGCACCACAAATGAACACGTTATTAGATTATGTAGAAAAAGAACAAAGAACATTCACGACAGATGAAGACAAACGCGAAGCAATGCTAATGGAAGCAGACATCACGATGATAGCAACAAGCAGTCACGAAGAATCGGATGAATGGACACAAATAGATGCACTAAATGCAACTCAAATAGGATATCTAATGTTTTGGGAAGAAAGAGACGATATAAAGAAACAACTATATAGATGAGGATAAACAATGATACCAACGACACCAATTTTATACACGAAACCAGGATGTGTGGGATGCAATGATATAAAACAACTGCTACGCAAAATGAATACTGAATACAAAGAAATACAATTAACATCGGATCGAAATAACACAATAAACTTACTAAAGAATGCAGTGACAAAAATGCGAATGAATGGTCACTGTGGAAGTTTCAATGAACTCGCAATGATGCCAATATTGGAATTCAGTGAAGTAGCATACAACTACGACATGTTAATAAAAAACATGCCCGAAATAGAACTGAGATTTGAATCAATTGAATCCGAAAAACAAAGAAAACTACTTAGAATCAAAAAGAAAATTGAATACAAACAAGTAGCATTGTCACCAACATCACTAGCATCAATAAACACATCAATGCTGAGACTCACAAAGAGTAATAACAACGAAGAACAACTAATAGTAATATTCGAAAACTGGTCACAAAAGGAACGCGCAGCATTCTTCATCGGAACACGACTAGCAAAGCACAATAGCGCCAAACAATTAAACATGTTCATAGAAATGATAACTACAATGGCAGAGACAATGGATGAACATGAAAACAACTACGTGGAGCCACTAGAATGAAAACCACATACGAAATAGCAAAAGAAACATTGATGCTAATATTAGAAGGATTACCTTGGGTAACAAAATTGTTGATAACAGTGTTTTTACCAATAATGATATTCTCAGCGATTATCGGTACATTTGTAATCATATCGATAATGAAACTAGGAATTTGGTCGATACCGATAATAGTAATATCGATGTTATTGGGAGTTTGGTTTATGTTTTTCTGGATGGAATACTCTGATCGATGGATGAATCTATAAAGAGGAAATTATATGGACAAATTAACATCAACGTCACAATGGGTGAACTGGCGATACAAAAAGAACACTGACAACTCGATTACAAAGATACCTACAAACGGCGCTGGCAAATTGATATCAATTAGCAATCCAAAGTGCTATAGATCATTCAATGAAGTGTATGACGCATGGATGAGCAACAA
>Ga0172381_10004260_pt1 | contig 14839 bp, 14 predicted proteins | sample Leawel6488metaG_FD_119754 | JGI IMG/M metagenome (GOLD analysis project Ga0172381, IMG submission 119754) | Leachate microbial communities from a municipal landfill in Southern Ontario, Canada - Leachate well 64-88 metaG | ecosystem: Engineered > Solid waste > Landfill > Unclassified | place...
AATAAAGTATTAATCGAGAAATATAAAAATAAAGGCAAATATCTGAGGTTTAGGAGCATAACTAATCTTCTTGAAGAAATAAAGCAAGTTATTAAAAAATATAATGTAAAAGAAATAGAATTTTATGATGATACTTTTACTCTAGACAAAAAAAGATTAAAAGAATTTTGTGAAAGATATTCTAAAGAGATTAAACTCCCTTTTTATATTAATGCAAGAGTAAATGCTGTAACTAAAGAAGATTTTCAAATGTTAAAAAAAGCAGGATGTGTCAGAGCTTCTATTGGTATTGAAGCAGGAGATTCTAATATCAGAAATCCTGTTCTTAAAAGAAATCAGACAGAAGAACAAATTATTAATACATTTAAATGGGCAAAAGAAGCAGGTCTTAAAACTTATTCTTTTAATATGATAGGAATCCCTTATGAGACCAGAGAAAGCATACAAAAAACAATTGAACTTAACAGAAAAATTAATCCAGATTATGTTGGGGTTTCTATATTTAATGCATTTAAGGGGACCGAGCTATATAATTTATGTCTTGAAAAAAATTGGTTGACTAATACTTACTCAGCATCTTATTTTCAGTCAACAAACGTTAGACATCCAAATTTTACAGTTAAACAATTAAAAAAAATAAGAGATAGGTTTGGATTTGAAGTTTATAAAAACAAAAATAAAAAAAGAGCTTATATAGACCTGATAGATAAAAAATTGACAAAGGTTCCTTTTTATACTCGACTAAGGTCTTTGTTAATCGAGAGAGGGATTAAAAAACTAATATGAAAGGAAAATTTAAAAGAAACCATGGGTTTCGTTTATAATGATAAGCATAATAATAACCTCTTACAAAGAACCCCGCACTATAGGTAGGGCAATAGAATGTATTTTAAAAAATAATTTGAAGGATTATGAAATTTTAGTAATCGCTCCAGATAAAGAAACCCTTGATGCAGCAAAAATATATTCAAACAAAAATAAAAAGATAATCTTAATAAAAGATTCTGAAGAAGGGAAATCCTCTGCATTAAATTTAGCAGTTTCTAAAGCAAAAGGAGAAATACTTGTTCTTACTGATGGAGATGTTTATGTTAATGAGAATTCAGTTAATCTTCTTTTAAAACCATTCAAAGATGAAAAAATAGGGGCGGTTTCAGGAAATCCTGTTTCTTTAAATGATAAAAATAATAAGTTAGGGTTCTGGGCATATATTTTAACAAATATAGCAAATGAAAGGAGAAAAAAAGCAATTAAATTAAAAAAAAGATTTTTTTGTTCGGGTTATTTATTTGCTATTAGAAAAAAACTTTTCCCAAAACTGCCTAATGAATTATTATCTGAAGATGGATTTATCTCTCATAAGGTTTATGAAAAAGGGTTTAAGATAGATTATTCAGAAAAATCAGAGGTTTACATTAAATACCCCACTAATATTAAAGATTGGATTATTCAAAAAAAAAGAAGTGCTGGAGGGTATAATCAAATAAAAAGTATGATTAATGTTGAAATAAGGTCTTTTAAAAAAGAATCTGCAGGCGCTTTGAGTCTTTTCAAATTTGCTTCAAACTTTAAAGAGTTTTTTTGGATAATCTCTCTTTTTGCAATGAGAGTTTATTTATGGATTTTAATCTATAAAGAGATAAATCTCCAGAAAAAATCTCATAAAACCATATGGAAAAGGGTAGAAAGTACAAAATAAATAGAAGAAGTTTTAAAAACATCAGAGATTAATTAAAAATATGGAAAATAATCAGGTGTTAGAAAAAGAGACAAATAAATTTATTAAATGGGTTAAAAATCCTTATAATTTTACTTTAGGGTTAATCATTCTTTTTGCAATAGGCATAAGAATATATTATTTTATTTTAACTAAAATTCAACCTCTATGGTGGGATGAAGCAGAATATTTTGTATTAGCAAGACACTGGGCAGGACTTTCCCCCCACTTAGGTTATGTTTTCGATCCAGTAAGGCAGGTTTTAAATCCATTTTTAATGTCATTATTTTTTAGATTGTTTGGTGTAGGCGAGTTTTTACCAAGGATATTTTTATTGATTTTATCAATCGCTTCGGTTATAGGAATGTATTTTCTTGGAAAAGAATTATTTGATAAAAAAGTTGGTTTATTGTCTTGCTTTTTTATGTCTATATTCTGGGTTAATCTTTTCTTTTCTTTTAGAGTATTAGTAGATATTCATTCACTAACTTTTTTTATTTTTTCTGCATTTTTCTTTTACAAATACCTTAATACAGGTTCCAAATCATCTCTTTACTGGGCTACTGCACTTATCGGAATAGGAACCTTGTTTAAACTCTCTACTGCATTTTTACTTCCTGCTATTTTATTATATCTTTTAATAACTGAAAGATTAACTTTTTTAAAGAAAAAAGAAATATGGATAGCAGCACTTATCTTTATTTTAATTCTCACACCCTATCTTTTATGGGGTTATTTTCAGTTCCATGGATTTATTTTAACTCAGGCATCAGGACTAGTTGCTCCTGATAATTATTTTTCAAATGGTTTTACAGCATTAAAGAATTATTTGATTCTTTTTCCTAATTACCTTTCTTGGATAATGCTTTTTGTTTTCATTTTAGGATTAGCTTCAATGTACGAACTCTTATTGGGATTTGACTTACTAGTAAAACAAGGAGATATAAAATTAAAAAAAGACCTTTATTTACTTTTAATTTTAATAATCCCCTTAATCTTAATAAGTATAATGATTGATCATACTGAAGATAGATATATCCTAAATGTTTTTCCAGCAATTTTTATTATCTCAAGTTGTTTTATTATAAAAGTTTTCTACCTTGTTAAAAAGAAAAATAAGATAATTGCAATAATTCTTTTAATTCTTTTATTGGGTTTTTCAGTCCAATTCCAGTTAAAATCAACAGACAGTTTAATTGAGGGTAAAATATATTCTTATCTTGAAGTAAAAGAAGCAGGATTGTGGATTAATCAAAATTCAAACCCTTCAGATTTAATAGCAACAAATAGTAATCCTCAGATAAAATATTATGCAGACAGGGAAATAGTTCAGATTCCGAATACCGAAGAAGAATTTGAACAAATATTAAACTCAACTAAAAATCTCAGATATTTTGTAATTTCTTCAGTTCAAAAAAGTCCTGATTGGGCTTATCAATATCCTACAAAACAGGGGTTAACCCCAGTAAACGGTTATTTTTCAGACCCAGAAAAACAACAAGCAGTTCTTTTAGTTTATGAATTATAAAGAAGGTAGGACATTTAGTCTTTTATCTTAACTCATAAATCCTATGGATTTTCCAATATTCTCTAGGTTTCTTTAATATTGTAATATTGTCAAAAGATAAATTAAACTTTGGTTTGTCTAGTTTACTAAGATAATCCCATATCTTATTAAAACTTTTACTGGTATTTCCATAAGTAATAGTTGAATGAGGTTTATATTTTCTATCAAATTCAGAAATTTCTATGTCTTTAAAGGTTTGAATTGTTTCAAGTAGTTCTTTTTGAATTTTCTTTGCTTCCTTAGAAAATTTGATTTTTAGAAAAGCTACAAATCTCCTAAAGTTTCCAAATCCATTAATCTTTATCTTTGTAGCTTTATGTTCTTCTGCAAACTTCTTCAATGCCTTCTCTAAATATTTCATCTGTTCTTTTTTAAAAGGAGACTTTAATGTTATGTGAGAGGGTAAGGGGTTTTTAATCATATAATCTTCGCCAAACTTTGGTCCGACACTTTTAACAAGTTTCTGATGATATTTTTCTGCTTTTCCCCTAATTAAGTAAACTAAAACATATTTCATACTTGAAATAAGTAAATCATACTTTAAAATCTATCTCCGTAAGATACTGGACACTTTGTCTTATATCATTTAAACTTATTCTTCTTTTTTAAATACCCATAATAACGAGCCTAAAAAACTAAACGGTATACTAGCTATAATCCCTGAAAGTGTAGAAATGTTTTCTTGCCAAAATCCAGGACCTAAAGCTGATTCTAGACTAAATGTAACTAAAAAATTTACACTTATAGAAATAAGGTAAACTATTAAAAATTTAAAGATTTGTTTTTTAAGTCCATGACCATTGGCTCTAAATGTAATATTTCTATTTACACTAAAATTATAAACTAAAGCACAGCAAGTAGGAAAAACTACTGAATAGGTGAATGTCAAGGATAAAAAAGACCTGAACAAATTAAAAAACAACATATGGACTAAAGCACTTGTTGCTCCAACACAAGAGAAAATTATAAATCTCCAGAAGTTCTTTTTAATAAAATTTATAGATGATAGATAAAGGTTTTCCATTAGAATAAAGACCTCTGAAAAATTATTAAAGCAAGCAAACAGATAAAAATCTGGAATGCTAATATTAAATAAGTTACATCTTTTTCATAAACTTTTCTTTTAAATTTCTTTAATATAAATAAAGACAAATGAGTCATTCCATAGATTTTATCATAAGGCATTTCTAAACTCCCATCTTTTTGAGGCATACCAAAAGAATATTTCTTTAATTTTCCTCTTAATTTTAAAAATACTTCAATAATAAAAGGAATAAAAACAAACATCGCAATTTTTTCAAAATTACCTAAAATAGCCATACAAGCTATTAAAGCACCAATAGAATAAGTTAAAATATCTCCAGGCAAAACCTTTGCAGGAAATTTATTATAATAATAAAAAACAATTAATGATGCTATCATAATAAGACCAATTAAGGTTAGCCACATACTATTGGTTATGTAAGCAATAAAAGATAGAAAAGATAAAATAATAATTCCTTGCCCTGTTTCTAATCCATTAAACCCTGCTAAAAAATTATAAGTTGCAGTTGCACCAGTAATTCCTATTGGGATAATTAAAATAAGATAAATAAGACCAAGTTCAATATATCCAAAAAAAGGAACAACTATTGAATGAGTTCCTGCATTTATTACAACTAATGGAATTGATGACATAAAGATTAAAAATAATCTCACTTTTGCAGATAATCCTCCATGCTGCCATCCCAATAAATCATCAACAAGCCCAATAATCGCAAGAATTAAGATAACACTTAATAAAGCAAACATTTTTAGATTTAATCCATTTCCTTCAGTAAAAAAAGTTCTAATTGCAATATATGACAAGACTCCTAAAACAAAAGACATTACAACAATAACTCCTCCAGATGCAGCTAAATTCTTTGGATGATTAAATCTATTCATATTCTCCCATAAAAGCCCTATATCATTACATTTTTTAATCCACTTAGGTAAAAATATTGCAGTTAAAATAAAACTCACAAATAAAGGTAAAAATAATAATGGATTCATTTTATAACTGCCAGGCGAGATATTTAGAAGAATCTACATCAAGATATTCTTGTTTTATCTCCTCTTTTCCAGTATACTCAATTTCCCATATTTTAATAGGTCCTTGAATCCCTTGATAGTATATAAATTCTGGAAGATTCATGCCCTGACTATTTAGTTGTTTAACTATTGGGCTAGGCTCTGAATAAATAGGTTTGAAATTAGGGAAATTATTAAACGGGTCATTTAAAATATAAACCTGAGTTAACATACCTCTTACTAATCTTGGAGAAAGATACATAGCAGCTCCAATCTGGTTTGAACTAACTCCAGAACCCTGAACAATTAAACTTGGAAAGATATAGACATCTGCATCAATACCAGATTCAAAATCAACAGTTTTTCCATCAATAGTTAAATATCTAACATTTACTCTATATTGCTGGCTTTGGTAAACTGCAATAATATAAGGTTGGTCAAAACTAGTTTCATTTCCATTTATCTGGGTTGGAACAATTATTGCACCAACTCCTGCTGACCCTCCAGGCAATAAAATTTCTTTTCCATTTTGTTTAACAATTAAATCTTCATCTAAAGCAAGTCCTCCTGGATAAACTAGAATTGTTTGGTTATTTGTTTCTTGAGTCTGAGTTTCATCAAGTACAAATGCTCCCATCCATGAATATCTATCATACTCTTCATTGCTTCCAATACTTGAAAATGCACCATATTTACCAATATCACTTGAATCAATTAATAAATGAGTTGCATTATGATTATAAAGGAATTCTAAAGCATCGTCTTGATTGTCTCCAGTAAGTACAAGCCTTCCCATAAGATAATTCCAATAAGCATAAGGATTTCCTCCATCTAAGACTGTTGCTCTCTCCCCAATACTCTGCACCCAATAACCATAGTCCCACCAGTGAGCAAAAACAGCTTGTTTTGGAGTTTGTTCTCTTACCCATTTCATTGCTAGTTGCCATTGCTGATTATAAGAAGATGGAACATAACTATAGGCACTGCTTTTTATTTCATTGTAGAATGAAACAAAAGTAAATATAGATAATATTAATATTACTAATATAACTGCCCCTAAAAGTGTTTTATTTAAGTCTTCTTTAATTCCTTTAAAATTTAATAAAGAGGTTATAATTAAATATGCAAGTAAAATGACTGAGATAGGACCTAAAACCATAATTAGTCTTACAGCACTTCTTGCAGTGAATAAGGTTAAAATGAAAATTGCAAAAAAGAATAAATATTCATAATCAATTTCTTCAAAACTTTTTAATCCTTGTTTATGGTATTTGGTATAATAATAAATTAAAGAACCTATTAGTAATATTGCAGAACCAAAATAAAATAATCTACTAACAAATCCTTCTCCATCTAAAATTGCTGGATGTTCAGCATATCTTGAAAAAACTAATCCAAAGAAAAAGAAAACATAAAGCCCTGTTAAAATCCATGCATCTTTTTTTAATAATGGTTTTAGCATTTCTCTGAATAATACTACTGAACCAACAAAGAACAACCAGAATAAAATAGGGACATTATTTATGAAAGGACCAAAACTGCTTGCCCATTCTGTAAAATAAGGTTGTCTGTTTTCTGCAACTGTTTGAGCCCATCTACCTGTAATTGGTTTTATAAATGTATCAATAATACCAGAAACTCTCTGGGGAATAAAATGAATCCCAAAAAATATACTTAACAAAATACATCCAAGTATAATCGCAACAATTATTGAAACTAAATTTCTAGGTAATCTCTTAGAGTATTTTTCAAATGTATTATTTAGTTTAGTTTTCCATAATATATTGTGAACAATAATAATAAACAAAACTAAGACTCCTATTAAGTATCTTACTGAAGTGTAAGTAGCAAAGGAAAATGTTCCAGAGAATAATGATAAAAAAATCATGGAGAAGATTATCCATAAACAATATACTAATGACTCTTTTTTAGATACTTTATTTAAAATAAATGCAATTAAAGTAGCAATACCAATTGCAACAAAAACATAAACAACAGTTCCTGAGATTAATCCCATTAATGCAGTTGTAACCCCAGTTAAGCTTGCAAGAATTATACTGTTTCTTAATTTCTCAGCTTTCCATGCTTTTAAAAATAAATAAAAAGCAAGGAACATAAAAAAGAAAGCAGCAGATTCTTTTTCTGGAATTCCTGCTATTGTTCTTGATAAAAATACTGGAATAACAATCATAAAAAAACTTGCAATGATTGAGATTAAATTTGCTTTTAATGCTGTTTTTTTATCTTTTCTTAGGAAGATTTCTCTTGTAAACAAGAAAAAAGAAATTATTGTTAAGACAAACATTATTACGGGAAATACTGCTGCTGCAAAATTAATACTATAATCTCCAAAAATATTAACCAATTGATATGTCCATGCAATTAAATAAGGAAGTAATCTTGTTTCATCTGCATTATTAAATCCTACTGGAACAAACCTCATATAATCAATAACAGGCAAAGAACCTTGTTCAATAATAACTTTTGCTTGTCTTGTAAACAACCACGGGTCTAGGTCAGGTCCTAGAGTCCAATCATTTGTAGTAACATCCCATAATCCTGGAGTCCCTCCATGATCTTGCATAGGCATACTTCTTATGTAAACTCCTAAGATAATAGCAATTATTAATAATCCTATAACCCAAACTTTTGAATTTTTTAAAAATCCAAAAAACTTGTTTTTTCTTTGTTCGATTATGTTTTCTTCACTCATTTTATCATTGCTGTAAAATTTTGTCTACATCTTCTAATAATTCCCCTGCTGACTTTTCTTTTTCAATTGTTTCTCTCCCACAATATGGGCAGTCAAAAGCATCTGCTGCTTCAAATCTAAATTTACAGTGTTTGCATACAAACTTTACCATGTTTAAATTTTTAAAATTTAAATACCTGAAAATTATCTCTCATTTTCAGTGTTTTTATGATTTTATTAGAATTAAGCAGTTTTTAAAGTTTTAGAAACTAAGATAGGGTTTTCATAAGTCAAATATGTCTGATAAAAATAGAACTTTTTTATTTTAAAACTAATTCTCTTTAGCTAAAAAACTCCACCAAGGTTTGTTTATGTTAACAATATCTCCACTTTCAACATTAATCTTTGAAACAATATTCATATTTGCAGGAATTAATGCAATTATTTTAACTGGCTTTTCAGAGTCAATTTCATAAATAATCAATTGTTTATACTCAACTACTTTTATTTCTTTTATTGTTTTTGTTTTAGTCTCTTGATTAGCAGTCTCCAATGCTTCATCAGGAGTTATTTTGATTTCAATAGAATTTCCATTACTATGGCTTGCATAAGCTTTTCCTTCTGATTCACTTAAAGTTAATTGAGAAACTGCATTTATTGCATTCCCATATATTTTTGATTCTTGAGTATTTATCTTAATTTTATTTCCTGCTGTTTCAGAAGAACCACTTTCAGTTGAACTTGAAGTTGTAGTAGGAGCGGTTGTTGTACTAGTTTTTGTAGAAGATGTTGAAGAAGAACCTCCTCCCCTCCTCCTGAAGAACTGCTTGAGCTTGTTTCAGTATTTGTTGAAGAAGGAATTGTTTGATTTATACAAACTCCATTTAAACACCCATGAGGACATAAATATCTCACTCCTCTAACATCATCGGTTCCATTACAATAATATTCCCAGATATAATCTGACTGTCCAGGGTTAGTGTCACACAAATCATCCAACTCAACATAATCTTCATAACTATTTGAAGGACCATACCAATCTCCAGTAGTTTTTCCTTTAACATCGTAATTCAATCCCCCATCACTATCTTTGCAATTTAAATCGATTATGCAAATCCCATCCACACATCCATCTGGACAATTATACTCTTGCTTTTTTATTGCATCTCCTGATGAGTCACAAGAATATTCAAAAATTGTTTGATTATCTTTACAATAATCACTAAAACTTGTTGAAGAATTAAAAGTGTTTCCTAAAATTTTATATTTAAGTCCATCATCACTATCAGTACAAGTCGGAATAGTATAAGAACAATCAACAGGACAAAGAATTTCATTTTCTCCAGCTAAAAAATTAATTTCAGAACCATTTATTTTAATTAATTCGATAGATAATCCTGCAATTCTAGCTTTAGCTCCAGGGAGGGCCTTTATTGAGTTATATTCATATTTATAATAAAGAGTTCTGTTAAAATTATCTACTCTTAAATTAATCCAAGTTCCGTCTGGAACTGCCATGTTATAAGTTATTTTAAAGTTATTCCCATTAATCGAAAATTCCTTATACATCGCACTTGAATTAATAAATATAAATTTTGTCTCATTCGCACAAATTTTATCCCCACAATCAGGAGGAGTGCTTATAATACAATCGCTAGGGCAATTAATATAGCTTTCACCATAATTTCCATAACATTTTCCATCTCCGCAAGAAGAACTAGTTGTTGGAGTATTCGTTTGGTCTGTACTTCCATTATTACTTACTGATTCTCCAGTTATTTTATAATTATCATTCCCAAGAATATTTTTAAACCAATCTATTAACCCTGCAGAAACAAATCCAATAGATAAAACTCCTATTATTAAAATAACTGAAAATATTAATAGCCCTCTTTTCATAAAGAATTATTATTCATAAAACTATATAAATCTTTTCAAAGATTATCAAAATAAAACAGGAGTAACAAATACCTCAATTAATGAGGCAATAAATAATACTACTACTGAGATTATTACTAAGTTTAAAGAATCCTGTAAGATTACCCAGAATTTTTCTGTATGAACATCATGTTTTATTACAGCAACACTAATAATCCCTCCTGCTAGTGCTCCAATAAAATAAGCTGCAATTTCTGGTATCCCATGTATCATATATTTCATAAGTGCTAAAGGTAGATGAAGAAGATTACCACTTGCAGAAATGCCTATTGCAGAACTTATAACCGAGGCATTCCAGGCTAGAATAAATATCGCTCCTGCCCCAAATATTAAAGAAAAGACCAGTGTAAAAATCAAAACATAAATATTATTTGCAAAAATATTAACTATTTTTTCTTTAGAAGTGAGAAAAGCAGTTGTTTTTGAAATCTGAGCTACTCCATAAGAAGATACACACTCATTAAAATCAGCAGGTTTATTTATCATACAATAAGTTTCAATCTGTGCTGTAAAATACTGATTTCCTGTTGGAAAGACAATATACCAAAAAGAAAATGCAATAACAAATCCTAAAAACAAAAACATGAATGTTAAAATTGCATTATTATGCTCTACTAAAAGTCTTCTAAATCCTGTAACTTGCAGGTCTTTTTCTTCTTCAAATTTAAAAGTATAATAAATAAAAGAAATAGAAAACATAACACAAAAAGTAACAATTAAAATACCAGAATATTTAGATAAAACAGGGTCTGGACTAAAAATCCATTTTACAAGAAATAAGGAGATTGTTGCATAAAATGCTCCAATAAAAAACATTTCCCATGGATGTCTTTCTGCTCTTGCTGGGCTGATTAACATTTCTAACATACAAAGATATACCTCTTATGCTGAGTAATTGAAATTTTTAATTTCATATTAATTTTTTACCTTTTTTATTCCCCTTTAATATCTATATATGAACAATAACCCTTTTAAATATTCTTAGGATTACAAAACATAATAAAATTAATGAGTCTCATATAAATCTTAAACTTAAGTGGCTTCGCCAACTCAAGTTTTTTTGATATCTCAACTTTTTATTAAGAGACTGAATATCTTTTAAAACTAAAAGTATAAATTAACCCCCTAAATTTTTTATAACTATTGATAATAAAAAGAAATTAGGTTGGCGAAAGCCACCTAATCTTTAGTTCAATAAATTATAGATTATCAACATAAAATTATCAACAGATTTTTATAGTATTAATTATTAGTATATAAACCAATAGAAAAAGAGGAAAATGAACAATTTATCTAAGTTTAACAAGATTTGTAAAGACATTAAGTCTGTAAAAATTCAAGGAGCAAAAAATATTGCTCTTGCAGGATTTATGGCCTATAAACTTTTTCCAAACAGTCAGACAAAAAAAAAGATTATTTCGCTCAGACCAACAGAACCATTTTTAATAAATGTCTTAAATAAAGCAGATGAACTTTCTTATCAACAATTAAAAGAAAAAATAAATGAGAATCAGAATATTATTAACAAATTAGTGTATAAGTTAATTAAAAATAATTCTATTATTTTTACTCATTGTCATTCTTCAACTGTTGTAAAAGCATTAATTTATTGTCACAAAAAAGGTAAAAAATTTGAAGTTTACAATACTGAGGCAAGACCCTTGTATCAAGGAAGAATAACTGCATCTGAATTGAAAAAAGCAGGAATTAAAGTTACTATGTTTGTTGATTCTGCAGCAGCAACTGCAATTGAGAAAGATAATAAAAAAGACAGAGTTCATGCAGACCTTGTTTTGTTAGGTACAGATGCAATTTTAAAAAAAGGGGTTGTTAATAAAATAGGGAGTGGGATGTTTGCAGAAATAGCTCATATAAATAAAGTGCCAGTTTATATTCTGACAGACTCATTAAAATATATCTCAGAAATCCAACTTGAACAAAGAGATTTCAAGGAGGTCTGGAATACTTCAAGAAAAATAAAAATTAAAAATCCTGCATTTGAATTAGTAAAGAAAGAATATATTTCGGGAATAATTTCTGAATTAGGTAATCTAAATTATGAAAAGTTTTTGAAGAAAGTAAGGGAGAAGTGAGAAAGGCTTAGCTTCTAAACTTGGGTGGCTTTTGCACAACCCAAGTACGAATTTTTCTGATATTTGATAATTATATTTAGTTTTGGAGAAGATAGATTAAAATTAATTACTTTTAGTTCAGTGAGACGATTTTTACCTTTAAAACTTAACTTTCTAGATTTGAAGATAAAATGATCTATAGATCTAAGATTGTAACCTATTGATAAAAACAGAAATTAAGCTTAAAACTTGTTTGCTTAATTTTTAATAGACTCTAAGAATTATTTTATTCTTCGTTTTCTTCTTCTTTATTCTGGCCTTTTTGGATAAATCCTTGCATTAAATTATTAGCTTGTTCTTGCAAATCATCAAGATTTCTCACAACATCTTCTTTTCCTATAATAAGCTTTTTAATCTGTTCTTCAATAAGTTCTTTTGTTTCTGGAATAGTTTTTTTAACAAAATTTCCTTTTCCAACCTCTACAAATAAATTTTTGTCTTTTATTTCAACAGGAAGATAAATTCTTTTCCCAAGATTAGTTAAGATTTCTTTGTTCTCTTTTTTTTCAATTTCTTCTAAACCTACTTTTAATTCTTGAATTTCAGAAAGATTTTGCTCAATCATTTGCAGTTGCTGGTTTAGTGCATCTGCTTCTTGTTCTAATGCTTGCATTTGTATTATTTGCTGTTGTTCCATTATCTATTATCTGGTAAAATAAGGTTTTTAAGTGTTATGCCTCTGATTTTTCTATGATAAAACAGGCAATAAGTTGGTTTGAAAATCACAAAAAACTTTCCTTAATTATCACTCTCTTAATTGCATTTTTTATTTTTTATATCTCTTCCCTTAGCTTTGAAACAGGCTCTCCAGGACCAGAATTTAAATTAAAACCAGCACTCTACCATTTTTGTATTTTCCTATTATTTTCTTTTTTTCTGTTAATGACTTCAATGAAAAAAGAAAAAATAGACATTTTTTTATTAATAATACTGTTCTCCATAGTTTATGCAATTAGTGATGAATTTCATCAGCTGTTTGTTGTAGGAAGAACCTGCTCTTTATCTGATGTTTTAATTGATTCTATAGGAATTTTGCTAGCAGGACTGATATACTTATTGCAATCCAAATATCTTTCTTAAGAAAATACTAAATACCATTGAACTTAGAATATACCACCAAAGCCAGCTTCCAGCTAGGCTTGTTAATGCAAAAGTTGACCTAAGCCAAGCAAATACAATTAATATTGGAATCATAGTAATTATCATTGGCTTAAAAGAATGTTTTAATTGTTCAGGCATATCCTCCATCATCTTTTTATTAAGCTCCATCATCTTTTGAGGATTATCTCGATATTTTTTAACTTCCTCTCTTAATGCTTTTTGTTTATCTTTAAGCTCTTTCATCCTAGTTCTATCAGTCATATAATAGGTTACAATGGTTATAAATAAAGTAACAAGAAAAGATACGACTAGAATAGATAATTTAGGATGTTGTATAATAATTTCGTTTATCATTTGAATATTTAGTCTCTTTTTATCTTAATATCCTCTAATCTAAGGAGGTTTAAAAAGCTTTCATAAAACAAGATTATAAATCGCCTTCATTTAAATTATAATTAAATCCCCATCATCTTTTTCATTGCAGGATTCATATCCATTGCATGTTGCTGTGCAATATTTTGATATAATTGGAAGATAATCATTATTCCTAATAATAATGAAGTTCCTCCTGTTAATGTTCCTAGAACATCTGCAACAGCTGCTAATAATCCAATTGCAATTCCACCCATAACTGTCAGAGGCAGAACATATCTTTTTAATACTGATTCTAAAATTCTTTCATCTTTTCTAAATCCTGGAATTTGAAGCCCTGATTTTAAGATATTCTGGGCTTGATTTGAAGCATCCATTCCAGAAGTTTTTATCCAAAATACAGAGAATAAAGCTGAAAAAAATGCATAAAATAAAATATGGAAAACAGTCTGACCTAATATTGACCACTGCCAGCTTCCAGTAATTAATGCACTTACAATGTCTGTTGAATCAATCCAGTATAAAAAACCAGAAACTGCGCGTCCATTAACCATATTTCCTAAAAATGTAGCATGACCCATCCAATTTTGCAATAGCCCACCAAATAATTGTAGATTAGCAATTAGTGCTGCAGTTAAAATAACTGGGATTACAGAAGCATAAAAAAACTGTAATGGCCATTTCATTGAATATCCTCTTAATCTGTCATAACTTAATGGAATCTCAATTTTTAGTGACTGAGCCCATACAATCAATAAAAATAAAATTACAGTAGAAAGAACTGCTGCTAAAGCAAGCATCGCTCCTTGAGAATCTGCATTAATTAAACTTACAACAAATGCAATTACCTTACCAGATGCTTGAAAATTTCCCTGAGATCCTAAAAATCCAAAAGCTGAAGTTATTAATCTCCATCCAACTCCTGCTGCAATGAATAAACTAACTCCACTTCCAAATCCCCATTTATGGCAAACTTCATCCATAAATAAAATGACTAATCCTCCTAAAACTAACTGTAAAACTACAATAAAAGTATATCCCGGCATAGCTTCTAATCCTTTCATAACAACATAAATTAGTGCTTCAAAAATTATGAAGAAGAAAACCAGTAATTTTTGTAATCCTTGAAAAAACCTCTTGCCTTCATCTGTACTTGTATCAATATCTAAGATTTTACTTCCTACTAATAATTGTAAGATAATAGAAGCCATTACAATAGGACCAATACCTAGACTTATAATTGAACCAAAACTTGTTCCCATAATAAC
>Ga0172381_10004261_pt1 | contig 14838 bp, 17 predicted proteins | sample Leawel6488metaG_FD_119754 | JGI IMG/M metagenome (GOLD analysis project Ga0172381, IMG submission 119754) | Leachate microbial communities from a municipal landfill in Southern Ontario, Canada - Leachate well 64-88 metaG | ecosystem: Engineered > Solid waste > Landfill > Unclassified | place...
ATATGATGCAGGTTTTATCGATATGAAAAAACAATTTCTAACTATTGGTATTAATGGAATGGTTGAAGCTGCTGAATTCAAAGGTTATACTGTATCAAATAATGATGAGTATAAAGATTTTGTGTCATCTCAACTACATATTATATATAATAAAAATAAAGAAGCTAAAGAAAAATATGGATATATGTTTAATACCGAATTTGTACCCGCTGAAAATCTTGGTGTTAAGAATGCTAAATGGGATAAAAAAAGTGGGTATGTTGTAAATAGGGATTGTTATAATTCATATTTTTATGCTGTTGAAGATGTTAATACTAATCATATTGATAAACTTATGTTACATGGTGATGAAATGATTAAATATTTAGATGGTGGTTCTGCATTACATTTAAATTTGGATGATTATTTGTCGGAAGAAGCATTTCTTAAATTATTAGATGCGGCTGCTTTTTATGGGTGTAATTATTTTACAACGAATGTTAAAATTACAATCTGTAACGACTGTGATCATATTGAAAAAACAACTGAATCTAGATGTTTAAAATGTGGTAGTCGAAATATTGATTATGCAACTAGAGTAATTGGGTATCTTAAACGGGTAAATTCGTTTAGCTCTGATCGACAACGTGAGCATGATCTTAGATATTATGAATAATAAATTAGGAGCAGTTGAAAAACTGCTCTTTTTTATTATATTATAATTGAATGTTTAATAATTAGGAGTAAATATGGAATTTGATAACTCACTTAGTGAATTATTGGTTGATGATACACTGCACACGCAAGAAGAATTTGATGAGCATGTAAAACCAGCGTCTGATTCGGATATAAGTATAAATACAGTTATTATGGTTAGACAACCATTAACATAATAATTAAAAAGGGGTGATTGACAAATTGCTCCTTTTTTCTATATTATCTTTAAATCGTAACCAATGTCGTCATATTATAATTTATTTTATCATTATGATAAAAACAGGTTGACAGATTGAATTAATTAATCTATATTAGTTATTATCAAAGTGATAAAAATAATTTAAGGAGATAATATGAATAAATTAAAAGAAAAGTATATCAGTGATTGGGGAACCCCAATTATTCCAAGTTTAATGTATTTGGATCTATATAAATTAACGATGCTTCAATTTTTCATGAATCAGTACCCGAATGTATGGGCTAAATATAATTTAAAGGTTCGTTCTGATTTTGATTTTACTCCTTATTTAGATGAAATTAATTTTCAATTAGATGAATTATGCAAACTTAAAGTAACTGATGATGAGCTTACTAAATTGCGTAAAATTAGTTTTTTGAAAAATACGTTCGTTGATAAATTGCGTGATTTTTCAATGGATCGTAATTATGTACATGCATATGCGGATGAAAATGGTAAATTTCAATGTTACTCTGAAGGTCCATTAAATCAAGCAAGTTTGTTTGAAGTATATGTATTAGCAATTCTTCAAGAAATCCGTTCACGTGTAGAAGTCGAAGCTGTAAATTTAGAAAAAGGCGAAGAAATTTTAACTTCTAATATTGAAGAAATTAAAGAGTTTTCTAAACAACATTTATTCCAAGTTGCTGATTTTTCATGTCGTCGAGCTGTATCAGTTAAATGGTTAGATCATGTAATTAATCGTATGAGTAGTGAAATATCATCTCGTAATTTTACCGGAACATCATGTGTATACTTTGCAATGAAATATAATATTACTCCTATTGGAACAATGGCACATGAAGCTCAGATGCTAGGTCAATCACAAACACATCCATTTGATTCGATTGAATATATTTTAGAAGGATGGTCACGTGAATATCATGGTGATTTGGGAATTGCATTAAGTGATACGTTTGGCTCTGAGTATTTTTTTGCAAAGGCATTTCATAAAGGATTAGCACTCCAATATAGTGGGTTACGTCATGATTCTGGCGATCCAATTGAATTTGGTGAACGTGCAATTGAAGTTTATAAATCAATGGGGATTGATCCATTGACTAAAACATTAGTATTTAGTGATGGACTAACTATTGAATCAGCATTTAATATTTGTCGTTATTTTAATGGTCGTATTAGAATATCATTTGGTATCGGTACTAATATTGGTAATGCATTGGGGATTAAAGCACTCCAAATTGTAATGAAACTTGTTGAAGCGGATGGGAAATCTGTAATAAAAGTATCTGATTCTCCAGGTAAAGGTATGTGTGATGATGATACATATGCTGAATATATTACAACTCATATTAAAAATATTGTAGATAGTTCTAAGGCACTAAAATAATGATGGAAGATATTAGATTAGCACAGATGGAAGTAATTCCGGCGAACCCTCGCAAAAATTTTGACACTATGCACTCGCTTATTGTACAAGCACATGCGGATGCAGTCGATATGATTGTATTTCCTGAACTATGTTTATCTGGTTATTTAATTGGAGATATGTGGGAAGAAACAAGTTTTATTGATGACTGTATGTATTATGGACAAGAAATTGCAAAACTTGCTGTTGGAATCGTTGTAGTATTTGGTAACGTACATCGTTTAGATACACTGGGGACTGATGGTCGTCCAGTTAAGTTGAACGGAGCGTTCGTTGCGAAAAATGGTAAATTTGTAATTCATCCTATGACTGGTGTCTGTACTCCTAAATCGTTATTACCAAACTATCGTGAGTTTGAAGAACCTCGTCATTTTAAAAATATGGAATGGATAAGAGCGTATGGTAATAACTTGAAGTCAATTGAACAGATGTATATTCCATATGACATCTGCGGCATTAAAGTTGGGATCACTATCTGTGAAGATGGTTGGGATAACGACTACGATGTTAAACCAATTAAATTATTGGCTGAGGCAGGTGCTGAGTTGATTCTAAACTTGAGCTGTTCTCCTTTCACAACTGGAAAGAATGATGCTCGTGATAACACATTTTCTGTACATGCTAAGAATAATGATGTTCCTGTATTATATGTAAATTCTGTTGGACTTCAAAATAATGGTAAAACTATTTTTGGATTTGATGGATCAAGTGTTGTATATAATAGTTTTGGTATAAAAATGGATCAACTTCCTATGTTTACAAATGAGTGTATGGATATTAAATATTCTGTTACTAGAAGTAATATACTACCGATGTGTACTAAATATACTGAAATTGAAGAAATTTATACAGCATTAAAATATGGTGTTAGTAAATATCTTGAACAATGTGGATTAAAAAAAGTTGTAATCGGGTCTTCGGGTGGAGTTGACTCCGCCGTGGCCGCCGCATTATATGCTGAGATTGTAGGTCCTGAAAATTTATTGTTGGTTAATATGCCAAGTGAATTTAATAGCAAGACTACAATTGATTTATCTGCTCAATTAGCAAATAATATTGGGTGCTACTATACGTCAATTGTAATTGGTGATTCAGTTAAATTAACTGAAAGTCAAATCAATGGTAAATATGTAATGAATGGTTCTGGTGATAAATTAATGTTAGAGTTATCTGATTTTGACATGGAAAATGTTCAAGCTCGTGATAGATCTTCTAGAATTTTATCTGCTCTGTCTTGTGCATTCGGTGGAGTATTTACTAATAATGGTAATAAGACTGAAACTACAGTTGGATATGCCACGCTCTATGGTGATGTAGCGGGGTTTGTAGCAGCTCTAGCGGACCTTTGGAAGACACAGGTATATGAACTAGGTGAATACTTAAATAGAGATAGACAGATCATCCCTGCGGATATTTTTACTATTCAAGCATCAGCTGAGTTAAGTGCTGAACAGTCTCTTGATGCGGGTAATGGTGATCCACTGAAATATTGGTATCATGACAAATTATTTAAAGCTTGGGTAGAGAAATGGGACAGAGTAACACCAACTGAAATTATTGAGTGGTATTACCAAAGAACTTTGATGTGGAATCTTGGCATTGATAAGCCAGAAGTTGCAATCGAAGAATTATTCCCTACTTCTCGTGAATTTATAACTGACCTTGAACGATGGTGGAAAATGTTCAAGGGTATGGCGATTGCCAAGCGTGTTCAAGCTCCACCTGTAATGGCGGTAAGTCGCAGAGCGTTTGGCTTTGACTATCGTGAAACTTTAAATTGTATTTACTTCAGCAGACGATACGAAGAGATTAAAACTCGTTTGCTTGGTAGTGTTAATTAATTCATAAAAGGAGAATAAATATGAAAAATACACATCTAATTGTAATTGACCCTCAAAATGATTTTTGTTTACCAACTGGAGCACTATCGGTTCCTGGTGGTGATAAAGATATGGAACGTTTAGCTACAATGATAACTAATAACACTGGTCGTATTGATAGTATCAATGTAACTCTTGATTCACATCATTTTGTTCATATCGCTCACCCTTGTTGGTGGATAGATTCTAATGGAAATGAACCTGATCCTTTTACATTGATCTCAGTTGATGATGTAACACAGGGTAAATGGAGAGCCAAGAATCCAGGGTTTCAAAAACGTTCTGAGGACTATGTGAAAGCATTAGAAGCTGGTGGTCGTTATATGCTTTGTATCTGGCCTCCACATTGTATTATTGGTACAACTGGTCACGCTGTGATTGATGTATTGAATGATGCACTTCGTCTTTGGGAAGGTCAATTTGCAATCGTGAATATGGTTACTAAAGGTTCTAACATATTTACAGAACATTATAGTGCCGTTAAGGCTGATGTACAAGATGATGAAGATCTTGTGACAACTGGCTTAAATACAAAATTGATTGATCTTCTTCGTGATACAGATGGTGACATCCTTATTGCAGGTCAAGCTCTATCGCATTGTGTTGCAAACACAGTACGTGATATCGCTGAAAATTTTAGTGATGAACAAGTTAAGCGTTTTGTTTTATTAGAAGATGCTTGTTCAAATGTAACTGGATTCGAGCAACTTGGTGATGATTTCATAAAAGAAATGACTGCTAAGGGAATGCGTCTATCTAAAACAACAACATATTTCGCATAAGGGGAATATCATGAAATTAATGGGTAAAACTGATTCAGAGGTCCACAAGACCTTAAACAACTTTTCTTTTAGTGGAGTTGACATCGAAAATCTTGATGGGAGTGAATACACTCTAGTAAGTATTCTAGTTGATGAATCTTCTTCGGTTGGTTCGTTCAAAACTGAATTGGAACAAACATTGGCAACTGTAACTAATGCTTGTAAAAAATCACCTCAAGCCGAAAATTTGCTTCTTCGTGTTGCAACGTTTGCAAGTGGAATGGGTAGTCGTGGTGATAATATTAAAGAGATTCATGGGTTTATGAATTTAAGTAACATCGCAGATGATCAATACGATGACGCAGTTAATCCAAGTGGTATGACTCCATTGTATGATGCTGCTGGTGATGCGTTAGAATCAATCGAAGTGTATGGCAAGAAAATGGCTGAACAAGATTTTTTCTGTAATGGTATATTCTTTGTAATTACTGATGGTTATGAAAATTCTTCTCAAAAATTACAAAATGCAAGTGATGTTAAAAATTCATTGGCTCGTATTCGTAGAGATGAATCTCTTGAATCTATCCGTGCGATTTTGATTGGTGTTAATGACACTGATGCTCAGTTGAAAGATGCACTTGATACATTCAAAGATGAAGGTGGATTCGATGAATATATTTCATTGGGTGATGTAGAAGCTGGTAAGCTTGCAAAACTTGCAAACTGGATTAGCCAAAGTATCTCATCTCAATCTCAGAGTCTTGGTAGTGGTGGTCCTTCACAGGCTGCAAACTTTACTCTGTAATCAAACATTTAAGAGTGGGGAGCAATCTTCACTCTTTTTTATAAGGAATTTTATTATGCAACAAGTAGATTCATTTTTCACCAAAGGTGTAAGTCATAAAGTATGCGAAGATTATACAATGCATGGCAACATTGATGGAAATCCCTATGCAATACTATGTGATGGATGTTCTGGTTCAAAAGATACTGATTTTGGTGCTAGGCTACTTGCACGTTCGGCACGTGAATCATATCGTACCCTACAACATAAAAAGTATTTTTCTCATATTACCGAACACAAAGATCGTATTGGTATGATGGAAGATGAGATTAAAAGAACATTATCTTCAATGATAACCGCAACTCACTCAGAGTTAAGTGTCGCAGACGCTACATTGTTAATGGCATTTACAGTCGCAGATAATATGTATGTGTTTGCTCGTGGTGATGGAAGTTATGCGTATAAAAATCGAGCTACTGGTGAATTAACAATGGTTGAGATTGAGTTCCCAACTGGTGCTCCATTCTATTTCACATATGATCTACATCCTATCAACCAACGTCTATATCATCAACAAGCTAATGTTGATAAAGTTATTCGTACATGTAAGTACGATGTTAATGGTAAATTTATCGGTAAAGAAATTATCACACTTCCATATAATGAAATTATGTATGAAGTATTAGATGCCAGTAAAATTGATTTCGTCTCATTGATGAGTGATGGTGTAAGTGCCATTCAATACAGTGGAAAATATATGGGCGAAAAAGTTGCGGGTGCAACAGATGTATTTAACATAATTAAACAAGTTGTTGCATATAAGAATCACAATGGTGAATTTGTTCAACGCCGAATGAATCGAGTAATGCGTGATATAGAAAAACACGGACTTGAAAATTTTGATGATGTATCAGTCGCTACTATTTGGATGGGAGGAGCATATCATGAGTGATACAACGGTATTGATCGGTGGTAAAACTAAGATAACCCTGACACAGAAAGAATACAAAGCCCAAGGTGGTGAAGGTATAGTTTACGTTAAAGGTAAAGTTGCATATAAGATCTATCATGACGCAAGTAAAATGATTCCGGAAGGAAAGATTCTGGAACTTCAAAAAATCTCAACTGAAAATGTATTGGCTCCACGAGAAGTACTTTACAATCCTAAATCTAAAAAAGCGGTTGGATTTACAATGCCATTCGTAGACAAGACTGAATATCTAACAAAGATGTTTTCTCGTAAATTTAAGACCGATAATAAAGTTACCCCTCAAATGGTTGTAGGAATTGCAGCTCAAATGCAAAAACAACTTAATGATTTACACCATGAAGGTATTGTTGTAGGTGATTATAATGAAATGAATTTTCTAGTGGACTCTAAGTTCAATATTCCATATCACATTGATGTGGACTCATATCAAACTAAAAGTTTTCCATGTACCGCTATCATGGATAGTATTCGAGATAGAAGACTTCCGTTTGGCAAATTTGATGAGATGTCTGATTGGTTTGCATGGGCCATAGTTACATTCCAAATGTATACTGGTGTTCATCCATATAAAGGTCGTCATCCAGATTTTAAAACAACTGAACTTGATGAGAGAATGAAGAAGAATATTTCTGTGTTCGATCCTAAAGTTAAGATTCCAAAAAATTGTCAAGATTTTTCTGTTATTCCAAGTAATCAATTGCAATGGTATAAAGACATGTTCATTAAAGGTGAACGATCAGTACCGCCTATTGCTGGCTCTATTGGATACATACCTGGATTTACTCCTATTGCTATTACTGATACTGGAAGCTTTACAGTTGATATTATTAATAATTATGGTGATGTAATTCTTAATGTTCAATTCTTTGATGGATATCCATATGTTACAACAGCAAATGCTATATATCGTAAAACTAAAGAAGTCGTTAAATTTAATAAATCTCAATCTAATATTAAGTTAATTAATGTTATGGGCGGAACTCCAGTTATTGCAATGCATCAAGATGGTAAAGTTGCATTTTTTGATTTTGATAGAAATCCATTAGGTTCTATTTCATGTACTAGTATGATGGTGTCAAATGGCCACTTATATACGGTATCATCTAATGGTCAGTTAATTGAAAACTATTTTGAAACTCTTGGTAAGGTACAGCATATGACACGAGTTGTAGATCAGCTTGGTTCTGTATATAAAATGTTTGAAGGTGTTATTATTCAAGATATTTTTGGTAAACGACATATATCAATTCCATATGAGCATAAAAAATGTGCAAATATTGAAATACATGAACTTGAGAAATATCGTATAGTTGATGCCAAGCGTGTTAAGAATGTGATGATTGTTATTGGTGAGAAGAGTGGTCAATATGATCGTTTTGTTATTTTCTTTGACAAAACATTCAAGTCATATGATGCACGTATTGATTCTGATATCGCATATCATTCAGTTAATTTCATGGTTAAGCAAAATGGTGTTGTTGCTACAATCATTAATGATGATACTCTAGAATTATTCATGGATAATAAAAAAGGTACTAAAGAGCTTACTGGGTGTCCAATAGATTTAGATATGTCATTGTATGATGGTATTGATAAAGTATTGTTTGTTGATGGAAATACCCTTTATTCAATCAAGATGGGATAAACCTAATCTTTTTTACTCTTTTGATAATAATACATTGGCATAAGTGATAAAATATCTATATTAATATCAAATAGATAATAAAAGGAATATATTATGATTAAACTCAAAGCACTTGTAATAATTGATCCACAGAATGATTTTTGTAAAGCCCCACAAACTAAGATAGTTGATATCGCAGATGGATGTGATAAAGCGGAAAAGAATATTCCTGGTGGAAGTTTATATGTTGATGGTGCTGATGCTGACATGGCACGATTATCGGTGTTTATTCGTGATAATGCGTTCGATATAACTGATATTTATATTACAGCTGATGATCATAAACGATTAGATATTGCACATCCTATGTGGTGGGTTAATAGTGATAATTATAATCCAGATCCATTTACAGTTATAACGGCACGTGATGTAATTAATGGTACCTGGAAATCATCAGTACCTGAATATCAATATTGGACTGAATTGTATATACAAAAACTCGATGATCAAGGTAATTATCCTCATGTTATTTGGCCTTATCACTGTATTGCTGGTACCGAAGGTGCTGCAATTGTCCCTGTGGTAGTTGATGCGTTACGTGATTGGGAAGATATTATGTATAAATCTCCTGAGCTTATTCGTAAAGGTCAAGATCCATTATCTGAACATTATTCTGCTGTAAAAGCTGAAGTTGTTACTGCTGATCCTCGTACTAATGTGAATCAAGATTTTATTAGTGAACTTATGATTAATGATGAAATAATTGTAGCGGGTGAAGCCCTATCTCATTGTGTGGCAAATACAGTACGTGATATGATTCGTTATAATATTGATCCAAAGAAAATTATCATTTTAAGTGACTGTACAAGTAGTGTAACAACTTTTGAAGAGTTAGGTGAATCATTTCAACGTGAAATGGAACTTATTGGTGTACGTTTTATGGAGAGTACTGAATATGAAAGTGAATAAACGTATTGGAATCTATGGATTGGCTGCAAATCCCCCAACTTTTGGGCATACTCATGTACTGAAATCGGTTATGGACCAGGATATAGTAGATGAGATTTGGGTAATGCCATCTTATATACATTTTCATGGGAAACAAATGGCACCATATAATACACGAGTTGAAATGTGTGAACATGCATTCGGTGGAATTGATGGAATTAAAATAAAAACAATTGAAGGTGCAATTGCTGAATTAGTTTCTGATTATGATGGATCAACATTGTCTATGCTAGAAAATCTGCGTAAACATCAAGATGAAGATTATTATTTAATCATTGGTCAGGATAATGCAGATTCTATGTTAACATGGAAAAATGGTGACGTATTAATTAATAATGAAAAATTTATTATTATACCCCGTTTAGAAGAATCTAATAATACTGGGTTGAGTGAACTTAATAACGCAATTCAAGGTGGATTTAAATCAAAACCATTGTGTATATTTATGGGTAAACCCAATACAGGTAAATCATTAATTAATAAATGGTATTTCAAGTCACCTCATCAATTACTTATGAACATTACCCCAATGGAATGTAGTTCAACTATGGTACGAAAACTATTTAAACAGTATCGAGCATTAGAATCACATTCTATTGATTTTAATGATATTGATAAGTTAGTATGTAGTGGTGTAACTAACATAATTTTAAAAGAACATTTATATAAAGAAGGTAAATAATATGACGAATAAAATACAAAAAACTGCTGAAGGCGAAGGTCTTCTTGATGATGCGTCAAACTATGATAAAGATAAGTATGAGAAACCCTCTGTAACTGCCGACATCTGTATATGTACTATTGATGATGATAAGCTTAAGGTTTTAATGATCAAGCGTAAACATGCACCTTTCCGTGGAAAATGGGCATGTCCAGGTGGATTCCTTGAAATTCCAAAGAAACAAACTTTGGAACAAACAGCGGTACGTGAATTGGAAGAAGAAACTGGTGTTAAGGGAATACCTGTACATCAACTTGCTACATATAGTGGTGTGAAGCGTGACCCTCGTATGCGTATTGTAACTACCGCATATTTTGCATGTGTTGATTCATCTGTAATTGAACGACAAAATATTAAAGCTGCTGATGATGCCGATGATTACATTTGGATGAACTTGAAAGACTTGCCTAAGCTGGCATTTGATCACAACAAAATTCTTGATGATCTATATGAACGTCTACAGGGTCGGGTTGTATATGCGGATATAGCATTTCAATTTGTTGCTAAAGAATTTACATGGAGTGAGTTACAACATGTATATGAAGTGATTTTGGATCGTAAATTAATTACACCTAATTTTAGACGTAAAATTAAGAAATTGTATTATATCGAAGAAACTAAAAGGATGAGTAAGCCTGAACGTGGTCGTCCATCAAAACTACTTCGTTTTAATGGAATTAAACCAACATTTGATATAAAGGTATGATTATATGAGCCAGGATAGACAAAATAGTAAATGGATGAGTAAAATTGAAGGTGATTATATAATGCATTTTGTTAATACTACTGATCAATCAATAGATTTTATTGATAAACGACATAAATTTTCAATTGAATATTCAATTAAACAAGGTTGGGGTGATGATATCTCATCTCTTAGTATTGAACAAATAATGGAAATTCGGAAACAACCTGAATGGATTGAAGCGGGTAAATAATTATGATATTTAAATGTGACCTTGATGATTTCTGTGAAGAAATATTCCATGAGATGGAGTCTATTCAAGATGGAAATCGAGCACATATAGTAGAGTTTAATGCTGATACCAAAGAAGAGGCTGTTGAGAAAATTATGGTTAAACTTAAACCATTTATGGTTAAACAATTAATATAAAAGTAAAAAATCATGTATCATTATAAACTATAATTATGGAACAAGATCTTAAAAAATTTTTAACCGCATTGTCTCGTGATGAGAATAGTTCTCTTATGGAAAATGTCCTTAAGGGATATTCTTGTATTTTCGAGGGATATGCTGATGTTCGTGATGAATATGTTGCTGATGCAACTACAATGTTCAATCAACGAGCTGCATTTAATTCTTCAATGGATGGAAACAATATTCTTTCATTCTTACAACGTTCATCTGAACAATTAGCTGGTAAATACAGTGATGATCTTGAACCTGAATTAGACAACAATGGAACATCTGATTTTAGAGGTGGTAACTTTGAACGACAAGCGGATCTTGATGTATCAAGTCAAGTTGATGCATCTGATTACAATCATCCACAGCGGTTTGAAGATAGCTTAGGACTTAGTGCCAGTGATCTACAAGAGCTTGGTCTTTAATCTTTATAAATAGTCCCATCATTGGGATAGTAATATAATTCATTACCATCATAATCTTTACAGTGTAGGGCTTTACCTGCGGTTGATTCATATATAGTCATGATTTGTATACTTTGCGGAGAATTGATTGAATGTTGACCAGCTTTAGATTCTGGATGGTAAATAAGAGCGTGGCAGGTTTTACATAATGGTACGGTAACTTTACTTTTTGGGTCTACTTCTCTAGGTGTAACGTGATGAAAATCAATTTTGGACCTACTATTGGTCTCATATTTACATCCAGGAAACCAACATTTATATGCTGCCATTAAAATATTTCCTTTTTATATATAAGATTACTTTATTGATTTCCATAAAACCATATTTTTTTGTATATTTTACAATATAAAATTATGTATTAAATATTTAAGGTAGTCTCATGGGGAAAAAAATTGTAATATCATCAGTATCAGCTTCGGGAAAAACAACATTAGTTAATGCGTTAACTGAATTATATCCTGATATATATAGACTTAAGACATGTACAACTCGTCCTGTACGCCCAGAAGAAAATGGCGATGAATACCATTTCATGGAGAAACATGACATGGAAGTTGCTGTGTTATGTGATGCATTTGTTGAAAGTTCGGTTGTATATGGTGAGTACTATGGACTAACAAAAGAAGAGGTAGAATCCAATAAAGATAAAAATGTATTGGTCATTCTTGATGTTAAAGGAATGAAGAAATTTAAAAAACTTTATCCAGATACGTTGACTATTTTTATTGAACCACCACCAGTAGCTGTATTGGTAGATAGACTTAAAGAACGTAACACCACGAGTGAAGACGTACATAAACGCATAAATGAAATTAGAAGTGAATTGAAGCTTATTAAAAAATATGATGTGTTGATTCCATATGGCGAACTTCCAGATATGACTGCGGATTTTATTGATGTAGTTGCTAAACACATTACATAACGTTTGAATTATCATATCCACGTTTTTGAGTATCGGTATCTTTATCGTCTCTATATTTTGCTGGAAATTTACCTTCATATTCATGATCCTCGTCAACATAACGAATTTTAACGTCAAACTCATTAAAATCTGGATCGGTTAATACTCTATTCATATATTGAAGTGGAGTTTCATCTTGATGATGGACAAGATAGTCTTGTTTAATATTTTCAGGTTTAACATTATATTTTTTACATATCTCTTCGATCATTTCAGTTTCAGCTGGTGATACCTGAACATACTGCGGTCGACGATCACGAAATGAGTTAAATATTTAAAATATGATGTCATATGTAATGAAGCACAGGAATTATTAAATGATGGACATAGTATAATGAATGTATCTAAAATATTAGATGTACATTTTCAACTATTATATAAATGGAAGACCAATGGACGATTAGTAGTTGACAAATAATTATTAATTTCTATATTATGCTTATGAATAGATATAATTTACATAAGTTTTTAGCTCGTGCTAATCTTACAGCTCATCGTATCGATGGGTTGGTGTCATTTGATTATAATAAAAATATTACATTCGAAATGGATTGGGATGAAATATCATTGAATGCACGTGGTATTGTATTTGAAGAATCTACTGGAAAATTAGTAGCTAATGCATTTCCAAAATTTTTTAATTATGAAGAGTTAAATGGAGATGATGCTAGATCAATAGAACTTGTAAATAAAATTCCAGAAAAATACCATCCTAACTATGATGGTGAGTCAATGATATTAGAAAAAGCTGATGGATCATGTGCAATAACATTCTGGTTTAATGACCGATGGTATGTTAAGACTCGTGGTTCATTTGTATCTGATCAAGCTGTATGGGCTAGTGCTTACTTAAACAATTTTATCAAGACTGATGAAATGAATAAAAGTAAGACATATATATTTGAAATTATATATCCTGATAATCGTATCGTAGTTGATTATGGTGATAAGGAAGCATTAGTTTTAATAGGTGTTATTGATTTAGAAACTGGTGATGAATTATGGTATGATGAACTTAAGGTTGAAGCTGAAAAAATTGGATCTGATATCGTTAAAGCATTTGTGTTCGATAAATTTGAAGATATATATACTGCTCGTGAACAATTATCTGTAAATGAAGAGGGATTTGTAGTTACGTTTAAAAACGGATATAAATTTAAACTAAAAGGCGAAGCATATTGCAATGTACATCGTAAGATGTGTGCATTAACTCCACTTCATTTTTGGAGAGCATTTGATGTTGATAACTTTATAGTACCAACTGAATTTTTATCTGAACTTCCAGAAGAATTCAGAGATTCGGTTGATATATTACGAGTTGCTACTGAAAGGGCACATAATGATATATTAGATCTAGTACGTGAGTATGCTAATAATGTACCTATTTTCAATGATGATAATGATGGACGTAAAAATAGATATTTATATCTAACAGAAAATGTTCCAAAGGAATATATTGGCCTTGTATTAGCATATATTAATGGTAAAATGGGTAGCGTACATGATGTTATTCATCGTAAAGCTAGACCAAAAAATAATAGTTTCCCTGGTGTTCAATTGGACGATCGTGTACAAAGGATAGTTAATGAAAGTTGATATTACATCTGACCTACATATTGATATGTGGGTTGATGTTTTTCGTGCAAAAAATGATATCAAGCAGCGTAAGAATATTAAAACGTTGATATCAAACCTTCTTCCAGATGAACCGGCTGATGTGTTGGTAATTGCGGGAGATATTGGTCATTATAATACTGAAAATGTTATTCTTTTTGAAGTACTTCGAGAAACGTATGAAACTGTAATTTGGGTTCATGGTAATCATGATCTGTATTTAATATCACCCTCAATTGAAAAAAACTACAGAAATGATTCATTCCAACGTCTCAGTGAGATGATACAACTTACAAATCAAATTGATGGGGTTCATTATTTGAATGGTGATACTATTCAAGTTGGTGGATACATCATTGGTGGTTGTGGTTCATGGTATGATAATGCGTATGGTAGTAATGTATGGGAAATGGATGATCAAGCCTTCATTGATAAATGGCGTTCATATTTAAATGATTCCAACTACATTGAAGTTCCCTACACAAAAACTTGTGAAATTGATTCACTTATTTACTCCGAAAAACAGAAAAAATTGCTATCTTCTATTGTAGATGTATGTGAT
>Ga0172381_10004263_pt1 | contig 14835 bp, 12 predicted proteins | sample Leawel6488metaG_FD_119754 | JGI IMG/M metagenome (GOLD analysis project Ga0172381, IMG submission 119754) | Leachate microbial communities from a municipal landfill in Southern Ontario, Canada - Leachate well 64-88 metaG | ecosystem: Engineered > Solid waste > Landfill > Unclassified | place...
GTTCACAATCGCAATGTGGGAGGACCTTTTTGAAACTTTTAAAAAGCGCTACCGCTATTTTGAAGAAATCTGCAATGTCGAGTTCATAATGCCGATTTATAATCACGGTCCGCAGGCAGCGGCTTCGATTGAACACCCTCACGCCCAGATTTTTGCTTCCTCGATTATCCCTAATATTATAAGCCGCGAGCTGCTTCACACGGCCAAGTATCATCACGACAAAAAATCTTGCGCCTTTTGTGATCTAGTAGATCACGAGCTCGACCAAAATACTCGAGTTATTTTTGAGAACGACGATTTTGTCGCTTTTAATTTCTATGCGGCAAGGTTTCCCTTTGAAATCTGGATTGTTCCCAAAAAACATCAAAGCCATTTTGCTCTCACGAGTGCAAAGGAGATCGAAAATCTTGCCAAGATTTCAAAACAGGTTTTCAACCGCCTCGACGTTGTCCTAAACGACCTGCCGGTCAACTTTTTTATTCACAGCGCACCGGCAAAAGAAAAGGACAAAGAGCTTCCTTATTATCACTGGCATATGGAAATCGCCCCGCGCCTTTCAAACTACGGCGGTTATGAGATAGGGTCGGGTGTGATTATTGATGTGATCGATCCCGAGTCGGCAGCAGATTATTTGCGCTTGGGACAAAAAGTAAAACCGACGCAAAAAGTAACTTGAGATAGTTTTGGCCCAAAAGGCTTGAAAAATAGGGCAATATAACATACATTTAACTCCACCATGAAAGTATTAATCATAATGCAGTTTCCCCTTTTTGGGGCGGGTACCGGAACATACACCCGTCGTTTAAGTCAACATCTGGCCAAAAGACCCGGTTTCGAAGTTGCGGTTGCCGCACCCGATGACAGAAAAATTGCGGGCGTTAAGCTTTTTACTTTAAAACCGCCTTTTCAAGCAGTAATGGCAACTCACTCGGAATGGAAGGGAGCCAAAAAGTTTTCGGAACTCTCAGGGGTTGAATTCACCAGGTTATATTCGGCTTATCTTAAACAAATAGTTGATATCGTCGATCAATTTAAACCTGACGTTATTCACATCCAACACTGTTTTATGCTTACTTGGATTGCAAATTATATCAAGTCAATTTACGGGATCTGTTACCTCGCCACTAGCCACGGTACCTGTGTTTATCTTTCATCACTTGATTTTCGGTACCGCGTCCTAACAAGACAAGCATTACAGAGGGCAACCGAAATTACCGCCGTTTCCTACCACACAAAAAAATGGTTTTCCAAGATTTTCGGGCAGGACTTGCGCCGGAAAGTCAAAGTCATTACCGGAGGGATTGATCTTCAGGCCTATAACCGGAATATTTCGACCAATCAAATTGAAGAAAAATATAAACTTGGTGGAAAAGATATTGTTATTTTTGTGGGAAGGTTGATGCCGGAAAAAGGGGTAGAATATCTGATTAAAGCATCCAAAAAGATTAAGGCGGAGGTTTTTATTATCGGTGGCGGTTCGCATAAAAATTATCTTGTGAATTATGCTAAGCTGGTCGGCGCCAAAAATGTTCGCTTTCTGGGCTACATCGACAAAGGTTCGATCGATGAAATTAGACAGTTTTACAAAAGAGCCAAGGTTTGTGTTGTCCCGTCGGTTTGGGACGAACCGTTGGGATTGGTTATTCTTGAAGCAATGGCGATGGAAACACCCGTTGTGGCTTCGAAAAAGGGTGGAATTCCCCTGGCGGTCAAAGACGGACACAATGGAATTTTGATTAGACCGAGAAGTGCAAAGGCAATAGTAGCGGCTGTGAATAAACTTTTGGGTGATGAAAAATTGCGTCTTGAAATGGGTCAAAATGCCCGTAAGTGGGTTGAAGAAAAATTCGACTGGGGCAATGCGATTGTTCCGAAATTCATACCTCTTTATAAAAAAGTTGCCGAGTGCACCAGGAACTTGAGAGACAAAAAAATGAAGGCTCTTCTCGAAAAAGAACAAATTGAGCGGGAAAAGAGAGAGCTGTCGGAGAAACTAGGGGCAATTTAAATTAGGAGGGAGGGGTGAGTGAAACGGAAAAATCGCTTGGAGAAGAAGACATCTCGCCTGAAGGGGCAGAACCCAGGGTAGAGCAAACTGTCGAGGAAGAATCAGTCCCACAACCGCTTGATGCGGTCATGGTTTTTGGAATCGGACCGGTTCAACCTGCAGATAGACCGGGGCATGAGGATAAAAGGCATGCTTACCAGCTTGTTCCTGAGGCAAAATTGAATGCTATCGCCGCCGCAACCCTTTATCTGGAAGGAAAAACCAAGAAGATCATCTTTACTGGTGGCCGCACGGGTAAAATGGAATTAGGCGAGGGTATCGAACCACACCCCTATCCTGTTTCCGAGGGTGAGAAGATGCGTGATTACGTTATCCGTAAATTCGGCATTCCAGAAGAGGCTTGCATTGTCGAGGACAAAGCCGCCAATACAATTGAAAACATTGCCCGATCTTTAACGCCAATCGATCAAAACCCGGAAGAATTTGCCCACTTGGCTTTTTTGGGTTCAAATCATCATGTGGAGAGAATCGAAAAAATGGTTCAACTATTTGGTCTAGAAGGTCCAACCTTTTCTTCTGCCGCAATTATAGATCAGAGTAGAGCAAACGCCGAGTCTGGTGCGCCAAGAGAGGCGCGTGTTCACCGCAATATGGAGCGATACAGAAAGTATCTGGAGGCGACACTTGATCCTGAAAAGAATCCTACATATAAAAAAAGATTAATGGAGGAGGAGCGCTGGTCAGAGGGGTTGGAGAAAATCCCTTCCTATTTTCTGCCGCAGTTACGTTTTATAGAAAGTGACGAGAGGCTCCAGTCAGTCCTTAGGGCACAAGGCATTGAGAGCACAGACCCAAAACAGACCAGAGAGGATTTAGGAAAAATTAAAAGAGGAATGCCACCGGAGGATTGGGAGAAGATGCCGGAGAAATTGCCCGAATGGCGCTATGACCAAACGGAAACAACTGGAGCCGGGGCGGAACTTGGCGAAATCGGGCAGGTTGAACGCGGTCCAAATCTTCCTTTAAGGGAGAAATATCAGCGTCTCAATCTCGCAATATTTTCCGACGTAGACGGAACGCTGAATAGTCGAGGAGAATATACGCAGGATACGCGCGATACAATTTGTGCGGCCGAGCAGGCAAATTCGGTGATAATTCTATGCTCCAGTCGCGAGGGTCCTAATCTTACGCATATTCAAAGTGAATTGGCTATAAGCCAGGGTTCTCCAATTATTTTTGAAAACGGAGGAGGCATTTACTTCCCGAAAGGGATACTGACTCCGGAGGAAATGGAGGCTTCCGTCCCTGAAGTCGTTGAAGGATATTTTAAGATAAAGGATGAAGGTGACCGTTGGCTTATTGAACTTGCTCGACCGAAAGAAGAACTACTGGAGGCTTTTGAGCAGATAAAGCCTTTGTTCCCAAGTGAGGTAAAATTGGTTCCACAGATGACCGAGGAGGAAGTAGCTAAATTATATTCTGTTTCTAGAGAGGCCGCGGTGGAAATCCTCAGAGAAGACAAAAAATATATGTATAATTTTAGCGTTAGCGGTGAGGTAAGCCCTGATCAAGAACGAATGATTAAAGATGAGGCCGAAAGAAGAGGATTACATATTACCCGTGCGGTGAGTTGGCATTTGATGTCGGTGGGGCGACATAAAGGAGAGGCTGTTAAAGTGACTTCACATCTCATCAGAAAACTTAGCCGAGAAATTGCTACTATAGCGGTGGGCGATGCCCAGAACGATCTTGAAATGTTTGCCCAGTGTGATATCGCTTATAATGTCGGTGAAAAGGAATTAGGTCATAATACAAGAGCAACAGCCCAAAAGGGTCCAAATGGTTGGGTAGAAGCAATTGGCGGTGAGCTGCAATCCAGGACAGCGGCGGAATAAAATTGTATAGTGAATTAAGATAAACTTTGTCTAGGAGGCCCGTGAAAAATGTATCGATTATAACACCAACTTTTAAAAGAATAGATCAAACAATTAAAACCCTGGATTTGATCTTTTCCTCAAATGGTTTCGGGAAGGAATTTGATTTAGAGGTTATCGTGTCTGACGATACGCCGGACAATGAGTTGAAAGACGCGTTACAGAAGAAATTTGGCGATAAAATTATTTATTCCCGACCGAAAAAGAAAGGTATTGCATCAAGTAAAAACAACGGGGCGAAAATTGCACACTCTGGAATTCTTATTTTTTGCGACTCCGATATGGAGGTGGAGAAAGATACAATTTTAAATACTTTGATCGCCTTGGAAAAGCATAAAACCGCGGGGGCAATCGGGGGACAGGTCATCTGGCGTACTGGGGCCAAAGACGGACAACATGACCGGCCGAGGAAAGAAGACCGGATGGTCACAGTCGGCAAGACAACTTACACGGAGGCGATATATTCCCGCTACATTGCTACTTATAAAGATGTTTTTAAGACCGTTGGGGGTTATGACGAGGCAGTGTTTAATATGAGAGGCGAGGGTTCCGATATGTCGGTAAGATACTGGCGTGCCGGCTATCCTTTGGTCTACGACCCGTCATTGATCGTGAACCACGTTCATGAAACCGAGGGTGGGATTATTCGCAATGTCGCCCATCCTGAGTGGGGAATTGCTAAAGACCTGCTGATTTTGGCCTACAAGTATGATATTTCCGACGATAAATACAAGAATTTCGTCGGTACTGTGACAGCGAATTTTGAAAAATTCGGTCAAGAAGGTTATTATCGGATTATCGAGGGGATCGGGAATAATTTGGATTTTATTTGTGAGGTGAAGCCGATTCTCGATGAAGCCAAGAAGCGGATGAAGGCGGAATATGATTTCAAGTTTCTGGAAATCTTTTCCGATAAAAGTTTGTTTAAGAAGTGTGTCAAAGAAGCAGAGGGCAGATTGGCAAAGCATAGAAGAGATATCTTTAAATAATGAATATGGACAAAAGAAAGTTGAAAATTGCTATTGGCGCGACTCTTCATAAGAAAGTTCGCAAGCAATCGACGGGTGGTACAGAAGTCTTCGCATATTTATTAACCAGAGAACTTGCCAAGAGAGGCCACGATGTAACGGTTTTTGCTAGTGGTGATAGCCAGATGGAAGGCGGCCGCCTTGAAGGGATTTCTACCGAGGAGCAGATAAACAAATTTGAACAATCACAGAGATTGTTTTATAGCTACCAAATGCTAGAATCGCAACTTTTAACCTTGAAGCAAAAAGAATTTGATGTTATTCATATCAATTATTTCGAACCATTTTTATTTACGCCTTTTTCCAAATTAATAGAGAAACCAGTTATCTATTCCGTACATTCTGATTTATTTGTCTCACCTTTATGGCAAAAGGTTACTCAAGAAATGGTCAAACCAGAGGACAAATTTATTTTTGTTTCGAAAAACGCGTATGAAAAGGCCCCACATTTGACAAACAGGGGCTATGTTTACAATGGGATTGACTTAGCGACCTTTCCATTTTCCGAAAGTGATGACGGCTATTTGCTTTGGCTCGGTCGTGTAAGAAAGAAGAAGGGCATTAAAGAGGCCGCTTTAGCGGCTGTGAAATCAGGCGAACGCCTTATTATGGCTGGAGTTATCGACAATCCAGAGGAGAAAATGTTCTTCCAGCAAGAAGTTGAACCGTTAATTAAAAAGCATAAAAATATTGAATTTGTTGGCGAGGTAAATTTTGAAGAGAAAATAAAACTTTACCAAAAAGCAAAGGCGTTTTTATTTCCGGTAACCTGGGAAGAGCCGTTTGGCTTGACCATGATCGAGGCGATGGCTTGCGGCACGCCAGTAGTTGCTTTCAACCGAGGAGCTGTTTCTGAGGTAGTGGATAATAACAAAACCGGCTTTGTTGTCGAAAATATTGATCAAATGGCAGAGGCATTTAAAAAGTTGAATAAAATAAATCGCTTTGACTGTCGCAGGAGAGTTGAGGAAAACTTTTCGCTGCAAAGAATGGTCGATCAATACGAAGCTTTATATTACGAAATTCTAAAATTGAAAGGCAATAGATGAAAATAGCCCAGGTCGCCAATATCTGGCAATCAATTCCTCCCAAAGTTTACGGTGGAACAGAAAGAGTTATTTTCAACTTATGTGAGGGCCTAGCAAAAAGAGGTCATGATGTAACGCTTTTTGCCACCGGTGACTCTAGGGTAAGCTGCAAACTCTCTTATATTTTCAGGGAAAAATTATTAGATAAAAATATCCCGTGGTCGTCTTATCTTTACCCGCTCTTGCATTTTACTTATGCCCATGAAGAAATAAAGAAAGCTGGAGATTTTGACATAATTCATGGTCACTATTCTCTGGGTACAGATCTAATTTCACTTTCAATGGCACAATTGAGTGGCTTGCCCTCTTTGTTCACGGCACATTATCCGTTTGTTATGGGCCAAAAATATGAGGACAGGAAGAAACTGTTTGAATACTGTAAAAACATCGACTTTATTTCAATAAGCGATAGACAAAGGACTCTACCTGTAAAGTACGCAGATACTATTTATCATGGAGTAAATATTAATGAATTTCCTTATTCTGATTCACCTGCTGGTGATTATTTGGTCTGGCTTGGCAGGGTTGTCCCAGAAAAAGGGCTGGAAAGCGCAATTGAAGTTGCCGAAAAAACAAAAAAAGAAATTGTAGTTATTGGTCACGTAGATAAAGAGAATAAGGATAACCTCGACTATTTTCATTCTAAGATTGAAAATAGATTACACAATTCTCTCGTTAATTTTTTAGAATCAAGTGATGACAAGAGAAGGAATCAATTGTTGCAAAAAGCGAAATGCCTCCTCTTCCCGATTTCCTGGGAGGAGCCATTTGGTCTTACAATGGTTGAAGCAATGGCTTGTGGGGCACCGATCGTTGCTTTTGCGCAGGGCTCGGTGCCCGAGGTTGTAAAAGATGGTGAGACGGGGTTTGTTGTCAATCTATCCGAAAATGACAAACGCGGCAATTGGATTATAAAAAAAACTGGGACAGAAGGCCTGATCGAAGCAGTAAGAAAAATTTACGCTATGCCCGAGAGAGAATATAGACAAATGCGTCTTGCCTGCCGCCGCCACGTTGAAGAAAAATTTACTGTAGAAAAAATGGTGGATGGATACGAAGCGGTCTATAAAAAAGTGATTGCGGATTTTCATAAAAAATCATAGATACTCCTTAAACCCTTCCCAAAAACCGCTTTTTTTGCTACCATTTAAGGCACTTAAATTAAAATTTAACAAGGAAAACCATGGCAAATTATGTAGTTATTATGGCGGGAGGATCCGGAACACGTCTTTGGCCAATGAGCCGAAAGTCGAAACCAAAACAGCTTCAGAATCTTGTTTCTGATAAATCTTTGATTCAGGAAACATATAATCGAGTCAAAAAAGCACTTCCGGCAAAGAATATTTTTATTTCAACAAATACCAAATATGCGGACGAAATTAAGAAGCAACTTCCAGATATTCCAACTGAGAACTATATTATTGAGCCGGCGGTTCGAAACACAGCACCGGCTTTGGGTTATATCGCCCTGACAATCCTTGAGCGCGATAAGGATGCGGTCATTGCAACGATTGCGTCTGACCACACGGTTAATAACGTCGATGTTTTTGTCAATACGATAAAAAATGCATTCAAAGCCGTTGAGCAGTACCCTGATTATTTGGTTGCGGTTGGCATTAATCCCACTAGGCCGGATACCGGCCTGGGGTATATTAAGATGGGCAAACCGAAGGGACAAGTCGATGGCAGCCAGGTTTTTGAAGTTGCGTCATTTGTCGAAAAACCCGATAGAAAAAAGGCGGAACAATATCTTCAGTCATGGGAATACTTGTGGAATGGTGCTTATTATTTCTTTCGCGCCTCGGAGCTTTCAAACTGGATCAATAAATATCGCGCCAAAATGCACAAGAACTTAAAGCAAATTGTTGATCTTCAACTGAAAGGTGGTAACGGTGCGACGCAGTCCAAGATAAAAGATTTATTTGAGAAAATCGAGGATGAGCAGTTCGAGTATGCTGTCATATCTCAGAAGGACTTCAAAAAGGTTTTGGTTATTCCTGCTGATCTTGGCTGGTCTGATATCGGAAACTGGGGGACATTGCATGATGTTCTAAGTGAAAGTTATACTTCAAGCATGATCTCGCGTGGTTATCACATCGATGTTGAATCGGAAGGATGTCTCGTCTACGGCGGCGAAAAAATGCTTGCGACCATCGGTCTTAAAGACGTTATCATAATCGATACCCCGGATGTGATGTTAGTTGCTAACAAAAACAAAGCTCAGGATGTCAAAAAACTGCTTGAAAAGCTTAAAGAAGAAGGTAAGCACCTGTATCTGTAAGATGAAATTTGTTCTGCATCGATCTCCGATTGGGATACCGGCCGGTGGCCATGAGGTTTCTCTTTCAAAATTAAATTCCCCCGAATTTAACCTTAAAGATCATTTTTGGCCGGACACTGTTTGTAAGGTCGATAACTATCTCATAGTGAATAAAACAAAAAGTTGGTCAAACTTAGACCTAATGATTTTATTTGCCGACGAAAAGCCAAAACAATCATTTTCGCAATTATCCGAGAAAGATATAAGGCAGCTTTTTGAGATTTGTGCGGTGATCGCAGAATGTTTGAAGCCAAAATGCAAAAGGATTTTTATAGGATCAAACATCAATCACGGTGATAGCAAACAGATTTTCTCTCGTCTTCATCTGCACGTTGTAGGATATAGTAAAGAACAATGCGAAAAGATGGAAGAGATAGATTCGGAAAAATTATCAAATCCAAAAAAACGATTTCTTTTTGATCCTCAAATTCCTTCTTTTCAAAAAGATTTGGACCTCAACGATTTTAAGCCATATGAATTAGGTTTGGAAAAAACCCTTTCATCAGGTTTCGAGATTATTAAAAATAAAAAATTTATTTCCGAAATCAAAAATATAGATCGAAAAATTTCGGACGTTTTTCCTAGCTTACCGTACTCTTTTTGTCTTGAATTAGACCAAAATAGGTGGACAATGTATCTTGTACCGCGTTCGGTCTTTGGCAAAGGAGTGCTCGAAGCGGCGGGGATTATATTGGAAAGATCGGCAGAATTGAACTTTTCTACCTCCCAGATTGAAGCAAAAAAGGATTTTTTTGAATGTTCTTTGTTAGGCCTTAAAAACCACTTTAAAAACACCACCAAAGGACCATATTTGGATTATTTGAACACACAAATAAAGGAGAACTATTATGATAGATGAGAAGATTTTTCGCGCTTATGACGTTCGCGGTACTTACCCAGGACAAATAAATGAAGATATCGCTTACAAAATTGCACGCGCTTATGTAAAAAAAATCAATCCGAAAACCGTAGTTGTCGGCCGCGATATAAGGGAAGCCAGTGCCAATATGTTCAAGAGCGTTGTCGAGGGGTTGGTAGAGAGCGGTGTGAATGTTATGGATGCTGGACAAATGACAAATCCAATGATCGGTTTTGCCGTCTTCAACTACGACTACGACGGAGGAGTGATTCTGTCGGCCTCGCATAATCCTATCGGTTACGGCGGAATGAAAATGACGAAGACAGATGCGGTTACGGTGCCGGGCGATGACGCTGCGCTTAAAGCTTGGGCGTTAGCGGGCGATCATGTCAAGGCAGACGAAAAAGGAAAAATCGAGAAAATCGATATTTCCGATGACTACGTTTCGTTTCTTAAAAAGATCGTTGATGTTGAAAAGTTAAAAAAACAAAGAATTCTTCTTGATCCGATGCATGGTTCGGTTGGTTTGATTTTGGACAAGGTTTTGGAAGGATTGCCGATCGAGAGAATAGATTTTAGAACAAAACCAGAGTCCACATTCGGCGGGCTTGAAGAGCCAAACCCGATGAATGTTAAAATGCGCGCCGAGACCGAGGAGATGGCGAATAAAGAGAAACCAGATTTTACCGCCATTTGGGACGGGGATGGCGACCGCGTATTTTTCCTAGACGGAAATGGTAAGTTTGTTAATGCTCCATATATCACAGCCGTTTTAATTGAAACGGTTGCTAAGCTTCATCCTAATTCTAGCTTTGTCTGCGACGGAAGGATCATATGGCCGCAACAGCTCGCGTCCGAAAATTCGCGTATGGAATTTCTTATCTCTAAATCAGGATATAGATATATTAAGGAAAAAATGAGTCAGGAAAAATCGGTTTTTGGTGCCGAAATGACCGCCCATTATTTCTTTGAAGAAACGCACTATATGGACAACGGCATTATCCCATTTCTTTTGGTTTGGCAAGCCGTATCGGAGTCGGGTAAGAAACTTTCCGAGTTAGTCGCGCCTTATCAAAAAGATCATTTTATGATCGATGAAATTAAGTTCAATATTGAAGATCCCAGCGCGGTAATTGACGGACTGAAACGGGATTTTTCCGATGGCAAACAAAACGAACTAGACGGCTTGACGATTGAATATCCGGATTGGCGCTTTAACTTACGCGCCTCAAACACTGAGCCGGTAGCCAAGTTGAATATGGAAGCAAAAAGTGAGAAACTCTTGAAGGAAAAAACACTGCTTGTATCAAAAATAATCGAGGGATAATAAGATGGCAAAAATATTGGTAACGGGTGGAGCAGGATTTATCGGTTCCAATTTGTGCAACATTATGGCCGAAAAAGGTCACGAAGTGAGCGCATTTGATAATCTTTCTCTTGGCAAAACAAAAAACCTTTCAGACAAAGTCAAATTTGTTGAGGGCGATGTAAACAAAGAGGAGGATTTGGATAAAGCGGGTGACGACTTCGATTATATTGTTCACCTCGCCGCTTCGTCATCTGCGCCGATGTTTATTAAGGATATGTACTATTCCTACCAAAACAATGTTGCTGGCCACGTTCGAGTCATGCAATACGCAAAAAAAATCGGGGTCAAAAAAATGCTTTTTGCCTCAACCAGCTCAATCTACGGCAACAACAAATCACCTTTAAGCGAAGATCAAGAAGTTACTCCGCCAAACCACTACTCGGTGACTAAATTTGCCCAAGAGGGTGCCTCTAGAGTTTTTTCCTCGGCTGAAGGTCTTGAAATTATCGGCTTCAGATTTATGTCGATTTACGGACTAAACGAAGGTCATAAAACCACTTTTGCAAACCTTGTCTCGCAGTTTATCTGGAGCATAGCAAAAGACGAAAAACCCGTTTTGTACGGTGATGGCACACAGGATCGTGATTTCACGAACGTCAAGGATGTCGTGCAGGGGATAGAGAAGGCGATGGAGACGGAAAAGAAATACGGATTTACGGTTTTTAACATCGGCACCAGCACTTCCATCAACCTGCTCGATCTGGTTAAAATGATCAATAAAGTAATGGGTAAAAACGTTGAACCCGAGCTTATCCCAAATCCGGTAAAAGAGGGTTATGTTAAATCACAGTTGGCTGATATTAGTAAAATTTCGAACGAATTGGGTTACAAACCAACAGTCGAACTTGAAGATGGGATCCGTGAAATTGTCGAGAACCTCAAAGAGAGAAGCTAGGGAAATGGCACCCGAGCAGGGGAGCGGCCAACAGCGTCCTTTTTATCGCAACAAAAAATTCCAAAACATTGGCCTCTGGGTTTTAATAGGAATCTTTTATCTTGTTTTAGCGGTATTTTTTACTTGGCCCCTAGCTTCCAACCTTTCTTCATCTATCATAGGCCAAAGTGATTTCACCGATGGTCCGTTCTTTTTGTGGAATCTTTGGTGGGTAAAAGAGGCGATTTTTTCTCTTAAGAACCCGTTTTTTACAGATTTCGTTTACTTCCCTGCTCACGTTAACCTAACCATGCATACACTAACTTTAACTAGCGGTCTTTTGAGTTTGCCGATTCAAGAATGGTTAGGATTAGTCAAGAGCTTAAATATGATCCTTTTTTTCTCGATGGTGGCGACAGGTCTTGGAATGGTAGCGCTGATGAAGTATTTGACTGGCAATAGATTCATTGGGATGGTTTCCGGCGTGGTATTTGGCTTTAGCCCTTATCTTTTCAGCCACCTGCAAGCAGGTCACTTCAACCTGACAATGCTGTGGCTTATCCCATTAACAGTCTTATTTTTTTATAAAATCTTAAGAGAAAAGAAGATTTATAACCCGATAGTTTTTGCTATTTTGGTTGCGTTACAATCCTATCTCGATCTTCAGGTTGCTGTTTTTAATATTTTTATTTTGGTAATTTTACTTGTTGGCTATGGAGTATTAGAGGCGAAAAATACCTTTTCGCGCCATACACTTTTGCGTTTGGTTCTGGCGCTAGCTCTTTATCTTGGTTTGTTTGCCTTGCCTTATTACCTCTTAATAAAAGGTTTTTGGTCGGGAAGTATGGCAAGCGAAATCTATAACAATGGAGATTTAAAAATTATTTTTGGGCTTAATCCACTGAGCCCATATTTTGCGAACGAAAATCTAAAGTTGACCTTGCGGCTTATCGGTTCGTATCGAGAAAATGTTATTTCGCTTGGCTTCGCGGCAATGGCCCTATCCATATTGGCGTTTATTGCTGTCAAAAGAAATTTGAAGGAAAAAATCATCTATCTAATTATGGCGATTGCGGGTGTGGTTTTAGCGATGGGCCCTTACATCCAATTTGACCAAAAAGTAATCTACGGATTTCACCTCCCCTTCTTTTATTTAGCGAAACTTCCCTTTTTTGACGCAGGGATTGTTCCGACGAGATTTATTGTAATCGCGTATTTTGCTATAGCAGTTTTAGCTGGACTTACATTTTTTGATCTTTGGGTATTTACTAAAAGAAAAAAATTGCTTTGGCTTGGTGTGATTCTAATGGTTTTAGCGACTGCATTGGTTTCATTTGAGTATTATTGTGGACAGATGAAAACCGACTCGCTTAGCGTCTCCCCGATTTTTGAAGAAATCAAAAACATGCCGGGAGATTTTACTGTTTTACCTGCGATTTCGACTGCCCGCGACGGTTATTATCAAACTGTCCACCAAAAAAAAGTAGTTTCGGGCTACCTTGGTCGTAGGGTGCATGACTATTATGAAGCGCAATACGCCAATGAACCGGGCTTAAGACGACTCGCGAGTGATCGTTTAGATCCAATGCAGGAGGATGATTTGAATCGGGATAAAGTCATTGCTGCCTTGCTAAAATACAAAGTTAAATACGTTTACATTGACAAAACCAATCATAAGACAGACGTTGTTGAGCATTTCAGAAATTATATAGGATCTACCATAGAGCTGCATGCTTACCGGGAAGACAAAGGAGTTCTTGTTTTTGAGGTTAATTAGCAAATTTTCTAAAAGTAGTTATAGTAGGAGTCATGAAAGGTTTAATTGTTGGTGCTAGTTTGGGGCTAGGGGGAATTGAGGCGGTTTTAACCGACGAAGAGTTTAATATACTCGAAAGTCAAGAAAGGCCTTTTCCCGGGCAGCTCGGCAAAGAATCAATCGCCGTTAAAGTTGAAAAAGCAATCACTTCTTTACCCGCCTACCATAATGCTTCGGCGGTTGGGATTGCCATCCCCGCGATCTTTGAGGATAACGGAAAAAAAATCAGTCGGTCCACAATCGAACAGTTGAAAGACGCAAATTTTTATCAACTAATGTCAAAAAGAATCTCCCTTCCGATCTTTATCTTCAGAAGAAATTTTTGCTCTCTTTTAGCAGAGCAGGCCTTCGGTGCGGCAAAATCAGCTAAAAACGCCGTTCTAGTCGAGATCGGTCGTGACATTGCAGCATCATTTTCAGTTAACGGAAAAATTTATCGGGGTGCAAACGGTGAGGCGGGAGAGATTGCTGATGTGATCGTTGACATAACCCGCGAAAAAAGAAATCAGACCGGAGGGTTCGGTTCGCTAGTTTCGGGCGAAGGGATTGCAGCGCTAACTGGAAAATCTGTTTACCAAATACTGAAAGAAAATCCTGACTCTAAACTTCTAAATCAGCAAATAGTTCGCGACTTAAAAGAAAGCTTGTTAACCGGGCTCTATAACGTCAAGCTTATTCTCGATCCTGAACTTTTTATTATCTCCGGCGATATTTTAGAAAATTATGCTCTTTTCAAAACCGCTTTTGCTGACCTGGGTGTAAAAATAGAAAGGTCAAATCTTGGCAAAACATCGACGGCTTTAGGCGCGGCGATTGCGGCCTATAATCAATCAAATAAACAAAATAGATGATCGGATTTATTCAAGGTAAAATTATTCACCAAGCTGCAAGTTACGTCACCATTTTAACTTCGGCGGGTGTTGGGTATAAAGTTCACGTTCCGTTTAAAGAAAGAGAAAAAAACGAGGTTAAATTTTTTATCCACCATCATATTCGTGAGGATACGAATGACCTTTACGGCTTCGAATCTTCGGAAGACCTGCTGGTCTTTGAGCTGCTTTTGTCTGTCTCGGGCGTTGGCCCAAAGGCCGCATTATCCTTGGTCTCGGCATTGGGCCGCGACAGCATTTTGCGTGCAATTGCCGACGGAGACGTTTCTGTCTTTAAGTCGATCTCCGGAATTGGTAATAAAGTTGCCGCTAAAATTATTGTGGAGCTTAAGGGCAAGGTGGTGGCGGGCGCTGGTTCAGGCATTTTGATCCCCGAAGATGATGAAACGGTTGAGGCGCTGGTAGGGCTAGGTTACAAAAAAAGCGAAGTACTTCCCTACCTGGCAAAAATACCAAAAGATGTTAAATCGGTGCAAGACAAAGTAAAATATGTCCTCAAAAGTGCAGGCAAAAAGTCATAACGTAAAAGACCCTGTTGAAAAAATTCCCCACATTGGGCAGGCGCTGGCCAAAAGATTTTCTAATTTAAGAATAAAATCAGTTGAAGATCTATTTCGCTTTGTGCCGCGTACGGTGGTTGATCTCTCTA
>Ga0172381_10004264_pt1 | contig 14834 bp, 39 predicted proteins | sample Leawel6488metaG_FD_119754 | JGI IMG/M metagenome (GOLD analysis project Ga0172381, IMG submission 119754) | Leachate microbial communities from a municipal landfill in Southern Ontario, Canada - Leachate well 64-88 metaG | ecosystem: Engineered > Solid waste > Landfill > Unclassified | place...
CTTATCTAACTACAATGGCAGACAATATTAAATCAATCTTAGACGAAATCAAAAACGAAAGCAGTACTAAACAAAAAGGAGTTATACTTTCTAAATATAAAGATAATGAACTTTTGAAAAAAGTATTATATAATAGTTTGTCAGGTAGAGTTAATTTTTATATTAAACAAATACCTAATTATATATCTACTGAGTGTGATACTTTAGAAACAGCTCTTGATAATCTTGAGGCTTTATCTTCTAGAAAAGTTACAGGACAAGAAGCTTCAAATTGGTTATGTAATATTCTTTCAAGATTATCTCCTGATGATGCTTATATTATTGAAAGAATAATTGATCGCGATCCTAAAATAGGAATGAATAGAAAATCTGTTGATAAAGTTATTCCTAATTTAATTGAAATAACACCTTACCAAGGAGCTAAACCTTATTCATTAAAAGGAGCACAAGATTTATTTGCAAAAAGTAAAGGTAAAGGTGTATATGCTGATGTTAAAGCAGATGGTTGTTATAACAATGGTAAAACAAAAGATGGCGAAGTAGTAAATGAATCTCGTCAAGGAGAAATTGTTGATTTTGGACCTTTAAGTGGGTTTACTCAAGAATTAAAACTATTCCCTGATGGAGTTCTAAATGGTGAGTTAACTATTCCGGGATATATTCGTACTGTTGCAAATGGTATTATAAATTCTTTAAGTGATTATGTTATCAATAAAAACGAAAGAACTGATAAGGAAAATCAAAAGAAAGTTGAAGAGTTTATAAAAAAACATAATGTAACTATGGAGGAAATTATTCCTCAAATTACTTATACTGTTTGGGATAGAATTGAAACAGAAGTTTATGAAAACGCTAAAATAGGTTCTAAAATTCCTTACGAACAAAGATGGGAGGAATTAAAAAGAATTCATGTTGAAATAAACCCTCAGTTTATTAAACTTATCGAAAAGAAAGAAGTGTTTACTTTTGAGGAAGCTATGCAATACTTCCAAGATAAAAAAGAATTAGGAGAAGAGGGAATTATTCTTAAATCAAAAGATGGCTTATGGGTAAATGGTAAACCATCATATCAAATAAAATTAAAATTAGAGATTGAAGTTGAGATGAGAATTGTTGGTGCTAATTATGGTGGGAAGAATACAAAAAATAAAGATGTATATTCTACCTTTAAAACAATTTCAGAAGATGGATTAGTTACAGCAAACCCAGGTGGTATGTCGGAAATCGTTATGGCTGATATAACTGCTAATCTTGATAAATATTTAAATACTATTGTCACTGTTAAAGCAAACGGTTTGACTTCAAATAGAAATGGTGGTAGATCTTTAATGCATCCAAGAGTTGGAGCTTTTAGACATGATAAAGACATTGCTAATACTTTAGAAGAAATTAAAGATATTGAATTAATGTCAATGGGTTTAAAGTAATTTGGTTGGTATAGGATAAATTAGTATCTTTAGGTATAGAAATATTAAAATAGCTAAAGGATGACTACAATTAAAGAATTAAAAGAATGGTTAAATAGATTTCCTGATGAAACTATTATTGAAGTAGGTATTCAAGAACGTGCAGGTAATTTTGAGGCTTATGGTGCTGTTAAATTTGAAAGCCCAAAATTAGAAGATAATGATTGTGGAGAAGGATGGGAGTTTATAGATTTTAGAGCTAATCAATTTGTAAAAGAAAATGAAACTCACTTTAATAAAAGTTATTTAAGGTTAGGTGAATCTTGTTAATAAAAATATTAATTATGAATGCAAAGAGTAAAATAGCAGAAAAGTTTGGGTTGGGTGAACTTAAAATAAGTGGAGTTTTGGAGGTTGCACAAAGAAACGAAATTTATAACTTAATAAAACTAGCATTCGAAGAAGGGATACATAGTAAAGAAGAAAATGTTAAAGTAATCTACGACGATAAAAGAGATGATCATAAATGGAAAGATGTTCGTTAATAAATAAAATAAACTGTTATGGAACAAAAAATAAAAATCTGGGATATAAAAAACGAAACACTTTCTTTAGAAGATAGAGTTTTAGATCTTATCAGTCAAGGTAACACAATAGTTACTATTACTGCTACTAATACGGCTGAGGGTTTTAATAAGATTACTGATACACGTTCCCAAAGTACTTATTTCACCACAAAAGCTTTAATAGTTTATAAAGAAAATAAATAATCATGACCCAAAAAGAAATAGAAGATATAAATAAAAATTGTCCAAGTGATCAAGGTATATTTGTTGAACCTTATGGAATTCCGGTTGATATTAAAGAACCTGTAATTTATAGTAGATATGAAACAGGTGGTTATCACGGAGGAAGTTGTTGGGGTGGTGAAGCACGTTGGTATGAAAATGAGGTTCCACAAGATAGGTTTAAGGTATTAGATTTAGTATTAGAAAAGTTATACCCTAACATATCATATTTGCAATATAAAAAAATTGATGAGTTAATTCACAATAATGAAGAAACCGAAAGGGAATATTATGGTAATTCTACCAATTATAAAATTGAATATATTATTTTATCAGAATTAGAATTACTTTTAGATAATATGTAATATTAAAAAATACTTTTTAGTTAAAGTTTGTGTCTCTCCGACACAGTTTTATTTCTATGAGGAGAAAAGGAAGTAGTTAGCCTTTTCTCCATTTTTTATTTATATAATAGTTGTTTGGTAATATAATTATTCTTATCTTTATCTTATAGAAATAAAATAACAATAACTAATACTTACGATTATGGATTGTTTAAACATAGGAGATTTAGTTACAAGTAATATTTATATATTATTTAATAAAAAAGGTAAAATAGTTGACTTTACAAATAATAACAATGGAGAAAAAATAGCCGTTGTTGATTTTGAAGGAACTATAATGAATCATGAATTAAGAAGATTAAAAAAGAAACAATTAGGTTAGTGTAGGATAATTCCTTATCTTTATCTTATAGAAATAAAATAATAATATATAATAACTATGATAACAGAGGAAACTATTAAACAAGCAAATCAGAATATTGATGAACGAAACGCTAAGAAATTGGGTTTAAACCATATTAGCAATAATTTTCATTTTAAAAGTTTTGTAATAGGATTAGCAGTTGGTTTAATAATTTGTGGTGTTTTATTGACAACACTTATTTAAGTTATAGCTTGTAGAAATATTGAAAGCATAAAAAATATAAAAATGAAAAAGGTCTTTAATGAAAATGGTGATTTAGTGGTAAGATTTGCTGCTGATGCAAAAGAACAAATAACTAATTGGCTTAATGGTATAGATTATAATTTTGCCGTAAGTTTTGCTAAAGAAGTTGATTGTCCTGTTTTCGGTAAGGCTTTAGATTTTCCTTGTGTAGTACTTTAATAATAAAATTATGGCAATGTTTGGTAAAAATTGGATTGAAGATTCAAAAGATGATTCTGAACCAATAAACGTAATGAAACACTGGAAAGATGATGAGGAAAAGAAAGATGTTTCAATTTTTTCAAAGTGGAAAGATGAAGAAAAAATAGAAGATGATAATGATTACGAACCTATCATTAAGCACTTCCGTGACTAATTAGCTATAACAGGCGGCTTTGTTTGATGGGTTATAGCTCTAATCATAATTCAAACTTAACAAACGAACTGGAACGCCTAAGTAGTTTGAGCCGCTTGTTTTATAAAGGTTGAATATAAATAAAAAATATAAATTGTAGAATAATGAAAGTAAGTAACATAGAAAAGAAAGAAGGATTATATTATGTAACAAAAACACCAAATTTTATTCAAAGATTATTTGGAGTGAAAGAAGCAACTGAACGATATAAATGCAATGATGAGGTATTTCATTATTTCAACCATGTAAAAGTGTTTTATAAATCAAATGGTGAAATGGTTAAATGGGATGATAAAATGTGCGAAGTTTTAAACAACTACGAACGTTCGTTTTAATAATTGCTAATGATTACAAATATAAAAATAGTTAGGATGGTATTAATATAATCCTTATCTTTATCTTATAGAAATAATAATATATAATAATTATGAATATAGGTGGTAGAATAATACAAGATAGAAATATATTTGAAAATGATTCAGATATATTTTTTGCTAAATATAAGGGTCACGAAATTCATTCAAGTATATTTGAAAAGAAAGAAAGAGAAAATAACAAATATAGTTACTCTATTATAAAATTAAAAGATAGAGATAATACTATTGTTTGTTCAGGAATATTACAACGGTGTGCAATTAGAGATGTAATTATTTATGCTTTAAACGAGGCTAATCTGCGCTAATAAAAAAATATAAAAATGAAAAAATTAACAGAAAATCAAATTAACTTCCTTTTAGAGTATTTCTTTAAAACAGAAAAATTTGCTGGTTGGAAAAATATTGCAGTAAAATTATTAAACTCGGGTAGTTGTATTGTTGCCGGTAAAGAATGTATTTGGCATGGTGGTATTGGAAATTTTATAAAAACAAAAAATGAGGAAAGTGCAATTGATTGTTTATTATATGAATTTAATTTAGAGCAATTTCTTTCAACTGAGTGGTATAAAGAAATTAGCAATCAATATATTTCAATTCTTTCTGATAAAAAAAGAAGAATAGAAACAGAATATAATGATATATGTAGTCTGTAATATTACTATTAAAGTCATATAATTAAAAAAATATAAGCAGCTGAAATAAATAAATTGATTGCAGAGTTATCTATAGAGTTAAATAAAATTGCTATAAAAATTTATTAATATTTCATAGGATGGTGTTATAATTATCCTTATCTTTAGGTATAGAAATAATAACATTGTTTAACATACAAAAGAATTAGTTTAAAGCAATATTATTAAAAAGTTAACCATTTACATAGGCAGGACAAATAAAGTTGTTAAAATCGCTTAAAACAAGTAATAAATAATAACATGGATACCAAGAGTAAAGCTTTAGAATTAATTGAAAAAATTAAAAAGGCAACTACATATAAATACCAAGAATATGCTGGAGCTAATTATTCAATTTTTGAACATGATATTGAAGAATTAAAATCAGTTGCTTTAATAATGGTAGATGAAATTATTAAAACAAATCCAACAGGTCCTTGTGATGGGTATTATGAAATAATATCAGATAGAATTGATGATTGTATATCATATTGGAATGAAGTAAAAGTTGAATTAGAAAAATTAAAATAATATGAATATACCTGATTTTTCAATACCATCCAAAGATGCCTATTTAACAGTGGATAGAAATGGGACTAAATTAAAAGTAGGTGATGTTTTAGTATCTATTTCTATACCGTTAAGAGGAAACAAACCTGAACGAAAATATTTAAAACCTGTTGAGGAGTATAAAGGGAACTTAACAATACCTCATTATGGTAGTTTTTTAGTAAAACATTATGTAGAATGTTATTGTGAGATAGCAAACAATAAATAATAAATATTATGGACTATAAACAACATAAAGGAAACTTACGAGGTCAAATAAAAAATAAAGTAGAAAGAAAACTTTATAATAAACGTATTCGTAAAGAGAAAATAGTTGAAGAGTCTATTATAAACCCTGATAATATTAAAAATCTTTATTAATTAAATTTGGTTAGTATTAATATTTTTCTTATATTTATCTTATAGAAATAACAAATAATAAAACTATGACAAAGAATACATATAGAACAGAAGACAAAAAGAAATATTATATTTTAGAATGTCCTAGGTGTGGTTGGGAAGGGTTATCAAGAGATTGTGCAGTAGTAGAAGATTCTGATGATATTGAAACAGAAGAAGGATTTTATTATATTTGTCCTGATTGTGAAAGAGAGAAATTAGAAATAATGTTAAATAAGGTTGAATAAAAAGATAGTAGGTTTAATATATATTATACAGATGTAGAAACTTGTAATAGAGCCAATGAATGTATAACGAAATCCGGTTATTAAACTTACTTTTTAAAATATAAAATAATTAAGATGAAGGTTCGAGTCCTTTCCTGTTCTCTAATGAGAGTGGTAGTAGCATAAAGAGGCTAATGTGTAGTTATTTAAAGATCGTGCTGAGGTAGCCGTTTGTATAATGTCCAAAACTATATATAGTTTTTATACGAGGGGAATAAAGGCGAGCTTACCAAAAGACCAATTGGGTTCGTGAAGAAATAAAATTAAATAGGTTTTTTAAGTTAATACTAAATAAAAGAGGATATCATTAGGTTGGTATTCTCTTTTTTATTATCTTTAGGTATAGAAATAATAACAATATTCACTTAATAGTTAATAATTAAAAAATCATGGAAAATTTCACACATTACAGGCTTTACAATCACAAAACTGGTAAAATAATATACTTATAGCCTTTGTTAGCCACAGTACTTTGATTATTAACTTTTTAAAAACATAAATTATGGAAATCAATCGTAAAAAACTGACATTTATTGGGAGTATGAACTACATTCTCCAAATATTCTCTGAAAAAGATTCAGATGAAGTACAAGTTGACCAATACCAACCACGAAAAAATAATGTTTGGACTGGAACAATGACTAAGGAAGAACTAAAACCACAAGTTGAAGAAACTATTGAACGAATGAAAATTGCTATATCTCAAATGCAAGAATACTTGGAGGGCAAAAGAGATTCAGTTTATTATTGGCAGTTTAAAGATGAGCAGTACGATTCTTAGTATTGTGCCTAACGGTCGAGTGTATGAGTAGTGTGGCTTTGCACATGCTCTCGATTTAAGAATAAAATTATTTAGCCACATTACTTATACACTTTGTTATAGGTATGTAAAATTTACGGATATGGAAGATAGAAACAAAATTATTGATGAGTGTATCAACAAAATTAAAGAAATGATTAAACCACATTGTCGTGACCACACTCCTTATTATGGTGCTTGTGTAACTTGTGGAGATACACGAAATTGGGATGAATTGCCAGACCCAGACGATGTTATTGAAGCACTTGAAGATTTGAAAACGGAAGGGCAGTAAATTTTATTACCTATAACGTATGGTAATATATACTGATTTTTTAACCGATTAAAAGCACAAAACTATGTTAACAGAATTGTTTGAAAAGTACGGAAACCAAAAACCAATGGACTTAGGAACAGCGGTAGAACGAACAATACCAGTATCGGCTGTAATTAAAATGATGGAAGAATACCACGAAGGTAAGTTTAAAAATTTGGATATATTGCATGTTAGCAATTCCGTTAAAATTGCGTTGTTGAAGCAATTGGAGGAGCTTTCAGATTATATACCAGCCGAAATATATACTAAAAAGGTAATAGAAATAAAAAGCAATTTTAATGATTGCTAACGTCCGCAGGTATGTTTAGTGCCTGATTTAGAATTACAAACTTATCAAAATAGCAGAAATTATGGAAGAAGCAGAAAACTTGAATAACGCAGAAACACAGGCATTAAATATACCTGTTGTTAGGCGTAGTCGTTTATCACCAGAAGATATATTTTTAAAAGACATTAAATCTTTAATTAATAATATTTTGATAGACAACCCAAATTATAAAAACGACTATTACTTTAAAGAATCAGATACAATGAATACACTAAAATTAATTAAAGATACCAAAGATAGAGCAGAATATATCTTAGAACGAATCGACAATATTGACCACTTAGTTAAAATGGAGTAGTCTTTTACGATTACGCCTAACGGTTGAGGCTAAGAAACGTAGCCTTGTAATTACGTTTCAAAATTTGGTAGGAACTTTATTGGCTATGTTTTTTAGCCTTTGTTACCGCCAGTTAATTTTTTAATCAAAATGGAAAATGAATTTCAAGAAAAGTTAATAATCGAATTAGAGAAATTCGGCTATACAAAAGATATATTTCGTGGCAAATTTTCTGGTACAATGGTAAAAAGAGATGAAATTATGAATATTAATACTAATTTAGATATTCGTAAAATCTTTGAAATTATTTACCAGAGAGGCGTTGAAGAAGGTGTAAAAAGAGCGAAATTAAAATTAAGTAAAAAATTTTCTTATAAATTAAAAATATATTTAACAGAATTATTGTGGTCGCTTTAATTGGTGGTAACTATGTTATATAAAACATTTTGCCAATAGTTAACTATGAGAAATACAATTACTTACACTATTGAATTAACATATTGTATAAAAGGAGTGCCAGAATATTATATGTTTGGGAAAGATAAACATTTACATAATATAAAAACAGGGAGAAAATTAAAACAATGTTATAATAATGGCAGTATAGGTTTTTGGATAAATAAATCTTTTATATCAATAAAAAATATAAAAAACAATAATCTACTTTATAAACCTGTAAAAGAAAAATTTAAATGTCCATTTTATAAAGATTAATTTTGGTTGGTATAATATATTTTCTTATCTTTATTTTATAGAAATTTAATAATATCTTATGACACGAGAAGAAATTATATTACAAAAGAAAGCAACGGCATTAAATGCTATTAGAAAACTATACCATCCACTTGCTAAACCGCTTTCTTGTTGTTACCAAGATGGTGAAACTCAAACTGGTAGGAGAGAAGAAATGGTTGAACGAATAATAAAACAACTTGAAAAAGAGTTGTTCGAATTGAAAAAGAAACTGTAGTAATTTTTTATTATTATTATGACTTTAAAAGGATATATTATTGAAAATAGAAATAAATTGCCTTTACAATTTGTTAGAGCTAGTGCTTTGAGTTGGTGGAATAAAGAACTTAATATATACTAAAGATTAGAATTACAAAGAAGATTGTTTGTGAATAAAACGTTGTATACTTTAACAGGTAGAGAGATACAACAAATTTGGGAAAGTGAAGTTATTAAACAATAGGATAATAAAAAAATAAAATGAAAACATTACAGCAAGTAAAAGAAATGTACAAATCAAAAACTATTGATGGTAGAGATTTGTCAAGATTAATGCAATTTATTCCCGAAGTCGAATTAAAAGATTTTGGATTAGAGTTAAAAGAAGAATATGTTGGAACTCATAAAAATATTGAATTTACAAAAGAAAATGTTTTAATTGAATTAAAACAAGATGTTGAATTTGGTTTTGAAAAAGCATTAAATAGAAGAGGTATTTCTTCTAGCCTTATGGCAGAAGTTGTTCAAATGTGGAATTGGATTTTAGAAGAAGGATTAGAAGATTTTAATGAATATCCTATGTATGGACTACCAATTTTCAAAAAAACTGCATTAAAATATGGATTTGAAAACCCTATTGGTGATGATGAGGGTAATGAAGATAAATATAACGAATAATAATTATCACGAATTGAATAGACCACAAAAGACAAAAGTGGGAATTTGAAATTAACAAGGGTTGTAGAAAATCTATTAATTGAAAAAAATAAAAATATTATGAATATTTCATTTGGAAAAGGAAAAACAGAATTTGGCACAGGCATTCAAATTGATTTAAAAGGAGAAGAAGTTGTGATGGCAATATATGCTTATTTAATGGCTCATAATGTTGTCGTTGATGGTGCTGCAACCCTTAGGGTTAATGGTAAAAGAATTGAAAGTGGAGAAGTTTATGTTGATCCATCAGGTCGTGTAATTGAAAATGGAGAAGGTTGGAATGGTAGAGGTTATAAAGAAAGTTAATATGAATAGAGAAGAATTAATTGAACTTTGTCAAGATGCAGTAGTTCATCATACAAAATGGGATAATAGAGATAGTTATTCAGCACAAAAAGGCATACAATCTATTTATGAAGGTTTAACTGCTGGGTTAGATTTTAGAATTATAACTAAAGAAATTGATCCTGTCTATCACTCTTGTGATCGTATTTTAATTATAGAGTTTTTAAAACCTATTGATCTTAACAAATTAAAAAATGCGAAACATTTAGAAATTTCTTCAAGAGATGATTATTTTAAAGATTGTGATCCTGAATATGAAGGAGAAATGTTTGATGGAAATGGTATTGATTTTTATTCAACTTATACGCAAACTTATATGCCAACAAGAATGAGATTAGAAGAATGTGGAGCTGGTAATGATTGGTATTAAAAATTAATGTATGACCACAGTTGATAAAAATAATTTAATTTTATTAATAACAAATAAAATTATTAAAGATGGCCTTGATTGTGATAATAATTTTTATAAATATAGTATAAAACCATTTTGTTTATCTTATAGATATTCTTGTGTAAAGGATTTTTGGAAACCTCAGCTGGTCTTGAAAATAAAGTATTTGCAGGAAAAGTTAATACAATGATTCGATTTGGAAATATCTTATTAAGAGAAAATAGTTCTTATATGATTTTTAATGAAGATAGATATGAGATTTTAGAATCATTTGATAGAGAAGAAATGATTTATCCACACTACTCCGAAAGTGATATAAAAATTACTCAATGGAAAGGTGGTCAACATTATTATGCAAAACTAGGAAATATGACAGTTGTTGATGAAGATGGTAATCAAAAATGGGATTCATTCAATGAAGCATATAAACAAGCAAAAATGTTTTTATCTGAAAATAATTAAATAACCATGAAAAGAAATTGTGATTATTGTGGTAAAGAATATAAAACTGACCAAAGAAATATAAATAGAGGTTGGGGACTTTGTTGTTCTAAATCATGTGCTGCTTCTAAAAGAGAGAAATCTAAACAAAACTATAACTCAAGTTTAAACCAATCTACGGGAATTTATCTTATAGATAAATATAAATCAAAACATGGGTTTGTTGTAAGTAATCCTAAATATAAATCTGATCAACAAATAGCTGATGAAATTGATATTGAACAAGCCCAATTAAATTTTGGAGGATCTTGGGATGATCATGATTATTATGTTGAAAGATGTGAATATTGTGGATATTTACAATGTAGATGTGATTAACATAATAAATAATATTTGTTTGGTATTATTATTATCCTTATCTTTAGAATATAAAAATAACAATTATAAATTATGTACGAATTATTAAGAAATTATCTACACAGTTAAAAATTTAGAATAATGATATTATTGAAAGATCTTTCGAAATTTTTCCTTTTACAATCATATGATAATGGGAAAACACAAATATTAAATGCCCTTAATCAATATGGAACATATAATGTTCGTAAATATGTAGGGCATATTGAGAAAATTAAAAAAGGTTGGTATAAATCCCCAGGACGTAATGCTACAAATAATTTAGAACAACTTTTAAAAGATATTGATGATAGACTAAAATCTTTTAAATATAATTCTGAATTTTATAACCCTTTATTTAGAGCTGGTTATTTTTGTGAAATAGTTATTACAGATTATTTAAGAAGTAAGGGTTTTAAACATGCTGATACTTATAATAATTGTGTTACATATACACTTGGTCGTGAAAACGTATATGGGTTAACTCGTGGAGAAATAGCTCTTACATTTATTAATTTAGAATGTTTTTCACATGAATATAAAAATAATAAATTACCGGAAACTATAGATATTTCTTTAAGTACATCTTCAAAAGATGGTTCATGGGTATCTACAAAATCTATTAAAAGAGATCCGGATGATATTATAGAGGCAATAGAAACTATAATGAAACCTTTGTTATTATCAGATTCTGTAAGTGATTATAAGTTAGCAAGTGATATGAATAATGTTGGAGATATCGATATTGTTTTATCAAAAGCAGCAGGACTAGGTATAAAATCAAAACCCTATAAAGAAGAATTAATAAACAAACTTGAAGAAACTTTAAAAGCATTAAAATCAGCTTAATTAAATAAAATAATAGATTATGGGATGTTTAACAACGCTTACAATATATAATGATAATTTTGGAGAAATAGAGAAAGATCCAAAAAAGTTTGTTGAAGAGATTCAAAAAGCTATTTGTCATCAAAAAGTTACTACAATTGGATTAGGGTCTGTAGCTATTGTTGCGAAAGTTCAAAAAACAAGACATTCGGATAATAATACAATTTATGTCCATGCAGGAAATACAATGTGCGAAATGAATACTTATAGTTCCGAAACAGAAAACCTTATGTTAAACAATCCTTTATTTTTTGAAGAGATGTTAAATGAAATGGAACATCACACAAGAAAATTAAGAGATCAGTTTAATAGAATAAAAAAATAAATAATAATTTATTAAATAAAATAGGATAGTATAATATATTTTCTTATCTTTAAAATATAAAAATAAACAATTATGATAATGATATTATTAATTTTTATAATAATTAGTATTTTTTGCGGATATTATAATTATAAATTTTTACAAAAGGCTTATAGCAAGGGAGGTAGATGGGATAGTTTAAATATAAGAGAGTTTGATCTGATATGGGTATTTATGCCTATATTTAATATAGTTGCTTTTGTTGACAATCTTTGTAACTCACCTTATCAAAAAGAATATAAAAAACCTAAAAATTATAATAAATTTTTTAAAATAAAAAAATAATTATGTATCAATTAATTTGTTCGTCGTATACAGAAACTGAACAAGGTTCAGTTTTAAGAAATAATTGGATTGAAGCTGTAATGGATGATAACCGAATGTTAGAACTCATAGAAAAATGGCAACTTCCAAATGATTTTAGATATCCAGGTAAAGGATCAATATCAGATGTTTTAGAAGGTAAAATGGATATTGATAATGTTATAATTCATGTTCGTATTGTTAGATTTTAAAAAATTAAAAAGTTATGGTTACAATAATAGTTTTTGGAATAATTGCCTTGTTGTTTTGTATTTTTGAAATATGGGGTGATGATATGGCTAGTTCTTTATTTGGTACAATAATAGTAAATGGTTTAATGACTATTGTTATTGTATCTTTAGGTTTATTTATAGGTGGATTAGTAGCTTGGGCACTTCCTGCAAAAACTAAACCTATAACAGATACTTATAAAATAGTTAATTTACAAGATAATTCTGCAACTCAAGGTCAATTCTTTTTGGGCTCTGGATATATAGATGGGACTATAAAATATGCTTTTTATTATAAAACAGATAATGAAGAAGGATATAAACTAAAAGTAATTAATTCTTCAAATGTTATTATAAAATATTCTGATACTGTTAAATGTTTAAGACATAGACAAGTTAAAGAAGATTCTTTTATTAATTGGTTTGCTTTTGATGATTTATCAGATGAATTATATATGACATTTGAAATATATATTCCTAAGAATTCTATTAAACAAAACTTTGTATTAGATGCTCAATAAATTAGGTTAGTATAATATATTTTCTTATTTTTATCTTATAGAAAACAACAATAATAATTATTATAATAATGAGTAACAATATAAATATACCACTTTCAGATAGAAGCATATTAATAAAATCTCTTATTAATGAAGAAGTTTGTATGGGTACTTATGGATTAGTTGAATTAGAATTAAAAGAATTCGATAAAGAAATAGCAGAATTAAAAAAAATAATTAAATTTTATAAAGAAAACAATGATCAGGTTTAGAAAAAACGAATTAGGTAAAACAAACATTAGTATTAATCCAATACCTAGGTTTAATATTTCTTTAATATTTCAAATAGTAGCGGTATTATCGTCATGGGCTTTACATGAAAGTGTATTAAGAAGTTTAATAGCTTTTCTATTTGGATTTTTATATTTAATTGCTTGGGCTATTTTTGGTGATTCAGCAACCAAAGAAGGAATAGATTTTATTATAAATTATTATAGAACCTCTTTTAATTAAATAATAAGTAGGATAGTATTAACTTTTTTCTTATCTTTAGATATAGAAATAAAAACATATGAATTGTAAGAATGAGTTATATAATAAATTAAAATCAGATAAAATAAAAATTAATTGGAATAAAAGATGAAAAAGATAATACTTGAAAGAATAGAGAAATTTAAAGCAGATGAAGATAATTTTAAATCTGAATGGTGGAAAAATATTTATGCTTCTTTTACTTTAAATAATTTTAATGAAACAAAGCATATATCAGAAATTGATTTTAATTCACTAAATGATGATGATTTGGTAAGATTGTTTGAATATATTATTTTAACTAAGAATGATATATCAGTACAAAGGGTGAATGCAACGTATTTTAAAAATAGAATTTAAAAATATATAACTATATGATGATGGTAAAAATCAGTTCAATCCTCCCAAAGTTAAAAGCTAATTCATTAACTTATTATAACCTCGATAAAAAAAGCGTTAGTGATTTTAAAAAGAGTTATTCTTATTTGAAAAAAAATAAAGATAAAGAAGTATTAGTTTTATGGGCGAAAGATGTTATAAAAATACTTGAGGATAAAACTTGTAGTGATTATGTACGAAAATTTAAAGCAATAAATATTATATCAACCTCTATAAAATTAAAGAAATAAATAAATGGAAAACCAATTTGTAACATATCCAATAGCTTTGGAACTTAAAGAACTGGGATTTGACGAACCTTGTTTAGGATTATATTATGGTATTTCTCTTAAAGAAGAACCAGAGTTTTTGTTTGAAATAAGATCTAGTCAATATTCTGTTAAAAAAGGTTATGTTGATGGTATACTAGCCCCACTTTGGCAACAAGCTATAGATTGGTTTAGAGAAAAACATAATTTGGATATTACTCCTATTCCAATATACATAAATAGGGCAATTGGAAGTTCTGAAAAATGTGGTTATATTATTTATATGAATACTTTAAGGTATGAAGACGAATATAAAACATATGAAGAGACTAGAGAACAAATAATATTAAAAGCTATTGAATTAATTAAAGATAAAGAATTAAAAAATTAATTTGGTTAGTATAATATATTATCTTATTTTTAGGGTATAATAAATAATAAATAAAGTGAAAACAAAATTAGTAAGACCAATATTTATAGAGAGTAAAGATAATGAAAGCAGGGAAA
>Ga0172381_10004265_pt1 | contig 14832 bp, 17 predicted proteins | sample Leawel6488metaG_FD_119754 | JGI IMG/M metagenome (GOLD analysis project Ga0172381, IMG submission 119754) | Leachate microbial communities from a municipal landfill in Southern Ontario, Canada - Leachate well 64-88 metaG | ecosystem: Engineered > Solid waste > Landfill > Unclassified | place...
CGTTCGCGTCCGCCGCAGCAAGGTCTGGGGCAAGAGCGTCGAGCCTGCCTCCATCAAGTACATCAAGGAGCAGCTGGCCAAGCCCAAGCTGGCCCGCGTGGTCGTGCCTCCGGCGCCACCTGCTTTTGATGACTTCGCCGCCGGGGGCAAGTTCCACAAGAATCCGGGCAACGGCAACCAAACCATCTTCGAGCACCCCGAGGTCACGGGGACCCTCACCTACCAGGGCAAGACCGGCTACAAGGTCCAGCTGCAAACCAAAGACGGCAAGACCAAGACCCTCAAGATCGCCGGAAAGATCGCCGACGTGAAGGCCCAGGTCGAGAAGGAGGCCTACGCCTTGCGCTACGGCCAGGAGGCCGACGTGGGGGCGCCTGCCGCGCCTGTGGCGAAGCCCGCGCCCAAGCCCAAGCCCAAGGAGCCGACACTCGAGGAGCTGAAGGCCCAGGTCGTGCAGGCAACCCATACGCTCCAAGACGTCATCGATGGCAAGTTCAAGGTCGGCATGGAGAGTGCGGGCGGCCAGGACATGATCGACGCCAAGGCCGCAGGGCTCTGGACCGGCACGGTCAATGGCAAGAGCATCTTCGCCAAGAACAAGGCAGACGCCGCCGATCTCATCGCCTACTTCAAAGCAGGCGGCGGGTACGGCACGACGCAGATGTCCGAGCTGCTCGGCTACACGCCCCAGGAGATCGCTACCTACAAGGCCTGGATGAAAAGGGGTGGATTCGGGGCCCTGGCCGACGTTGTCGACATCGACATTCCGGCGCACGACTGGGACGGCTTCGCCCCGGGAGCGACATTCCAGAAGTCTCCCACCAACGGCAATCTGACCTACCTGACGCACCCGGATGTTGACGGCTCACTGCTCTACCAGGGCAAGAAGTACAAGGTCACCCTCACCGACAAGGCGACCGGCGAGACAGTCGAGTTCACCGTCGCCGGGAAGATGGGAGAGGCCAAGGACGCCGCGACCCGGGCCGCCTACAAGCTGGTCTGGGGCGAGGACCCATCGGGCGCTCCTGCGGTTACGCCCACACCTCCGCCCAAAGCCCCCACGATCGGCACAGCGGCCTCCGAACCAGCTTCTGCGGCACCTGTTCCTACTGGCGCCCCAATGCCCGTCCTGGCCGAAATCGGCAACAAGCTGAGTGTCGTCCATGCCGTAGCGGACCCCGACCACCCCAAGTGGCTCATGAAGGACATCAACGGCGGCAGCTGGCTCGTCGAGGCGGATACCCTGATGATGTCCGGTGGCCTAACCGTGAAGCTCTCCTACCAGCAGCCCGGCGGGACGCTCAAGACGCTTTGGAACGGGGACCTGCCCGACCCGGACTCGCTTTCTTTCCTGGTCGCGACCAAGCTCAAGACGGCCCTCCAAAGCGAGGGCCTGGACGCTCCGGCTCCGGCGCTGCTCGAGCTGTTCAAAGAGAAGGGCGAGATCCCGCCGCACCTGGAACCCAAGGCGCCGGCCTCGGTCAAGGCTGCTCCCAAACCCACTCCAAAGACCACAGCCAAGAAGCCCAAGGCTGCGGCTCCGCCGGCACCGTCGGCACCGCAATTCCCAACGGGGGCGATGCCCCCCTGGATGAATCCCGAGCTGTTTGGGCCGGGCGGCTACTTGGAGGGGTTCACACCCGACTACAGCTACATCGCCGACCAGGCCTATCTGAGCGTACCCGGCGGGGGCAAGATCATCGTCAAGAAGACCGACACCGGCTGGGGTGTCACGCCCAAGGACGCTAGCGATCACTACATGGCCGCACCCGTGAAGGTCGCGCCCGGCCTGCTCGACGCCGCCATCCAGGAGGTGATGAAAACTCACTTCCATATGCAGCCCAAGGTGCTCCCGGCCTGGTTCGATCAGGCCAAGGTGGCGCCTGGCTTCAGAGTCGTGCCGGATCCAGCCGTCGCCGGGGTGAAGATCACCTCCCCTGAGGGATACATCACCATCCAACCCCTGTCGAACGGCAAGTACGGCGTCTCCCTGAGCGCCCCGAACGGAGAGTTCGAGAACGGTGGGATCTGCACCAAGGCCAAGCTGAAGGAGTACGTCAAGGCCTTCGCCGAGCAGGGCGGGTTTGAGCCAGAGGTGGCAGCCGAGCCCCCACCCAAGCCACCTCCCAAAGCCAAGGCCCCCGCCAAGGCCAAGACCGAGAAGAAAGCGCCGCCGGTTGCCTCCAAGGAACCGGCGGTTTCTTTTGCCCCCAAGGCCAAACTGGAGGACTGGACGAAGTTCGGGGCCCAGGCAGGCTCCAACGAGGGCGGCTGGTTTCGAGCGCCGGACGGCTCCGAGTGGTACGCGAAGCGCTACGACGATCCGCAGAAGGCCAAGGCCGAAGTGGTGGCCCGCTCCCTCTACGGGGCCATGGGCTTCGAGACACCAGAGAGCGCGTTCCTCTCCGACAAGCGGGGGCGGCTCTGGCAGGCGGGCAAGAAGCTGGTCGGGGCCAAGGCCGCCGACATCAGTAACCCCCAGCCCCACACCAAGGACACGCTGCTCTCGGTGGCGCTCCTGGCCGACCGGGACTGGAACAAGAGCGACAACTACTACGAGCTGCACGGCAAGCCGGCGGCCATTGACTGCGGCGCCGTGTTCACCTACCGGGCGAAGGCCACCAGCCCCAAGCCCTACAAAGCCGATCCCATCCCCGACCTTGACTCTCTCCTGCAATACGACTCGACCGGCCTCTGGTCGAACATGGGCGAGGACGACTGGCGCCGGAGCCGGGCTCGCCTCGAAGCCCTCACTGACAGCAAGATCGACAAGGCCTTCGCTGGCAGCGGCCTGGAGGACCTGGCCAAGACGGTCAAGAAGCGCCGCGCCGCGCTCATCGACTATGCCAAGACGCAGGAAGCTGCGGTCGCCCAGGCTAAGGCCGCCCAAGCCGCAGCTCTCAAGAAGCTGGGCCCGGTTAAGCCATTCACCCCCGCCACGGACTTCGGTGGCAACCGGAAGACGGCTCATGACCACTTCGTGACGAAATACGGAACGCAGGACGATGTGGTGGCCCGCATGTGGCCACAGGAAACCAAGCGAACCAAGGTCAAGAACGCCGTCAAGAGCTACAAGGCATCCGGCTACGGCGGGATCAACGGACTACTCAGAAAGGCCAAGGGCCGCGACGTTCATACACTGCCCGGTGTCGGCAGCACCCTCGTCAGCTACATCGACAGCCTGGACGAGAGCTTTGTCAAGGCGGGTCGTCTGCACCAAAACACAACCCTACTTCGGTACACCGAGTCCTTCCTGGGCGACGTGAAGCTTGACGTCAAGGACTTCATTCGCCACCCGGAGAAGTGCTCCGGCCTCGTGGGCATGGTGTACAAGGATTCGAGCTTCACGAGTGCCTCTGTCTACCCGGACTGGACGTGGCACGGAGACATCAAGTGGAAGATACGGGGCCGCAAAGGCCTGGCTGGTATCTGGATCGAGCCTCATCGCAACTCCACTTATGAGGGAGAATGGTTGCTGGACCGCGATACCCAATACCGGGTTCTTGATGCCAAGACCGTAGGCAACCTCTTGGAAGTCGAAGTCGAGATCGTCGAGGAGGGCAGGAATGCCAGAAAAGCCCCGAGAAGATAATCCGGCCACCTTCAACTACATGCAGGAGAGCGTGCTGCTGTGCATGGGCTGCTCTCACCTGCGGCCGGGCAACTGTTGCCGGGCATACCCAGACGGGATCCCCGAGGAGATATCCGCTGGTCACTGGGATCACAGGAAGCCATGCCCCGGTGATCACGGCATTCAGTATCGCTACTTCGGCGACGACTACCCGAAGGAGCGCGAGCCCGACCCCACTTGGGCCGAGGATGCTGAACGCTGGGAGCGGGAGAAGACCGACGGGACAGCCGAGCGCCACCGTAAGAACCTGGGTGGGCCACCGAAAGACGACTAGGAGGGCGAGATGCCTGACGACCATACACCGACCCCGGGGACGGGCGAGGGCAATGAGGGCGACTCGAAAGGGTCGCCTTCTTCGTTTGAGGAGTACCTGAAGGGGCAGGACGAGACTGTCCGCGGCCTCTTCGATGACCACGTCAAGGGCCTCAAGGGTGCCTTGGACTCCGAGCGGGGGAGCCGCAAGGAGATGGAGAAGCAGATCCGCGAGCTGGCCGGGAAGGCAGACAAGGGCAGCGACGCCGAGAGGCAGCTGACCAAGCTGGCGGACGACCTGTCGGACGCCAACGTCAAGGCGGACTTCTACGAGAAGGCCCACGACAGCGGCATCCGTAACCTGCGTCTGGCCTACCAGGTGGCCCGACTTGATGGGCTCATTGACGCCAGGGGGCGGATCGACTTCGACAGGATGAAGAAGGACTACCCGGAGCTCTTCGCTCAGACCCCCGCAACCCGCAACAACGCCGGAAGCGGGACGCAGACCCCAGCCGCCGGGGCTGGCGGCATGAACGACTTTATCCGGAGGGCCGCCGGCAGGTAGCCACCGGATACACAACCCCACAGCACGACCGAGAAGGCCCGGAAACCCCGGGCCTTTTTCAATTGGAGGTAGCACATGCCTTACAACGGGCTCATCGATCGCGGCGACGCCGCATCCCTCATTCCCGAGGACGTCTCCAAGGAGATCATCAAGAACGTGGCCGACACCGCCTGGCTGCTCCGCCTGGCCCGCCGGCTGCCCAACATGAACCGGGCCCAGACTCGCATGCCGGTGGCCAACGCTCTGGCGCAGGCCTACTTCGTGACCGGGGACACCGGCCTCAAGCAGACCACCGAGCTGGACTGGGCCAACCGCTTCATCGACGCCGAGGAGATCGCGGCCATCGTGCCCATCCCCGAGGCGGTGCTGGACGACACCGACTACGACATCTGGGGCGAGGTCAAGCCGGAGCTGGAGCGGGCCTTCCAGGCGCTCATCAACGGGGCGGTGCTCTTCGGCACCAGCATCCCGGCCACCTGGACCACCAACATGGGTGCTGCGGGCATCGTGGCCGGATCCACGGCGGCAGGCAACACCATCTCCCTCGCCAACTACACCGACCTCTACGAGGCGGTGCTGGGTGAGACCGCAGCGGGCGTGGCCGGTCTGCTCATGCTGCTCGAGGCGGACGGCTTCGACGCCTCCGGGCATGCGGCCTCCATCGCCATGAAGGGCCGCTACCGCAACGTGCGCGACGTGGGCGGCCAGCCCATCTTCCTGCGCTCCATGCAGGATCGGGGCCAGTACGAGGTGGACGGCGCTCCCATCTACTTCCCCAAGGACGGCTCCTGGCAGGTGGCCCAGGCCCTGCAGATCTCCGGCGACTGGCAGCAGCTGGTCTACGCCGTGCGCCAGGACATGACGTACAAGATCCTGACCGAAGCGGTCATCACCGACGCCGGTGGGAACATCGTCTACAACCTGGCCCAGCAGGACATGGTGGCGCTGCGGGCCGTCATGCGCATCGGCTTCGCCCTGCCGAATCCGATCAACCGCATGAACACCAACGCGGCCACCCGGTTCCCCTTCGCCGTCCTCACCGCCTAAGAGGAGGTAGGACATGAGCTTCTTCCCCTTCAATCCCAACGTCCCGGCTGCCCGGAACATGCAGTCGGACGTGCTGGGCCTCTACACCCAGCAGTTCTTCGGAGCACGCTACGCGCTTACCGCCGCTGAGGCGGCCACGGCCGATGTGGACTACTTCGTTGTCTCGGTGGACATGAAGGTGGGCGCTTACACGCTCGCCAACACGGTCATGCCCGGCAACTGCGCCCGCAACGTGACCGTGACCCAGACGGCGGTGGGCACCGAGGACACCAACGGCACCGTCGTGGTGGTCGGCACCGACCTGGCCGGCAACGCCATCACGGAGACGCTGACTCCCAACGACGGCGCCACCGTGGCCGGAACCAAGGCCTTCCGTACCCTCACCAGCATCACCGGGGCCGGCTGGGCGGTCGACGGAGCCGAGAAAACCAATGACAAGGTCACAGTCGGTTTCGGCGACATCATCGGCCTGCCAGACCTGCTCCCCTGCAACAGCGTGATCTTCGCCACCCTGAACGGCGTGCGCGAGGCAGCCGGTCCGGCGGTGACCTTCAGCACGACTGCTCTCGAAGACAACACCGTGGACCTCACCAGTGCGCTGAACGGCACTCCGGTTGTGATCTACTACGGCGTCTGATTCCCCCCCCTGCCGAGCGGGCGCCCTGCTTCTCTCCCAGGGCGCCCGCCTCTTCACCCCATCTCGAAAGCGAGGCAGTAATGGCTTACGGCTCCTTCACGCTTGACCTGACCGGCCAGGCGATCCCCAGCAACGGCGGCCTGGGCGAGATCGCCAACCCCGAGGGCCAGGACCTCATCATCACCGATTGCTTCCTGTACGTCATCACCCCGTCGGGCGGGGCCGCCAACATCAACGTCGGCTTCGGGGCGGCCGGGGCCGACAACAGCGACCAGCTCTCCGCAGTCGCCATCAACGGCGCCATCGCCGGGCTCGCCTACAACGGGCTCGCCTATGCCGCCGAGGCTGCCCGCACCGTGTGGGGCGCCAACCAGGTGCTGAACGCCACCGGCTCGGCGGCCTGCGCCGACTTCCGGGGCCGGATCTACGTGGAGTACCAGCGCACCACGGACGAGGAGTAAGCAGTGGCCGCCTCGGCGGCCCAGATCACTGAGCTTCGGCTGATGTGCGGGCTGGCCGAGGGCGACGCGGTGTACACCACCGCCTACCTGACCGGCAAGATCGAGGACCACCCCCTTCTGGACGCCTGTGGGGAGGAGCCGTGGAGCTATGACTCGGCCACGACTCCTCCCACCCGGGAGGCCAACGAGGTGTGGATCCCGACCTACGACCTGCACGCCGCTGCGGCGGAGATCTGGGACCAGAAAGCGGCGGCGCTGGCCGCCACGGCAATGGACTTCGACGCCGACGGCGCCTCGTTCAGCCGCAACCAGCTGTACGAGAACGCGCTGAAGCAGGCCCACTACCACCGGGCCCGGCGCACCCCCACCTCGACCACGCTGCACAAGCACCCCAGTGAGAGCCGGGCCCAGGACTTCATCTGGATCGGCAACCTGCCGGAGGACGACTGATGCTGACCGACGTCGAGCTGGCCGCGCTTCGGGCCACGCAGGAGATGTACCTGCCCGACACCTGCCGCATCGTCCGCCGCGACGTGGCTCTGGACAGCTACGGCGAGGGCAGGAACGAGTACGTGGACGGGCCGGAGATCCCCTGCGGCTTTGAGCCGGGCGGGAGCGAGTACACCGGCGTGGACGGGCTGCCGGTGGAGGTGGATGGCACGCTGCGCCTACCCATCGGCGAGCGTCTGACCGAACAGGACCGCATCCGCGTGCTCCGCCGGGCCGGAGTCGCTCTCTCCCCGGAGCTCGAGTTTTCCATCGTGCCGCCTGTCCGCCTGGGGCCGACGGCCATGGTACTCAAGCTGAAGCGGGTGACGCGATGAAGCCGGCGGCCAAGATCGACTTCCAGATCTCTGCTGCCAGCCTGGCCAAGCTCCAGGCCATGCCCGATATCTTGGAACAGGAGCTTCGCCTGCGGCTGGAACGCTGCGTGCTCCACACCGAGGGCCAAGTGAAGCGCACCATCCGCGAGAAGGGCATCTACAACACCGGGGCGCTCTTCAACTCCATCGGTACCCGGGTGGCCCGCGTGGGCAAGCAGCTGGTGGGCTACGTGGGCTCCACCCTGCTCTATGCCAAGTTCGTGGAAAAGGGCACCGTGCCACACTTCGTACCCTTCGCCATCGCCCCCGGCCTCTACCTGCAAGCCCGGCGAGCCTGGGGTTGGAAGGTCCCCAAGGGCCAGAAGCTCTACTCGACCGGGGCAAACGGCCACATGCACCTGACGCCTCCCGGCGGCGGTAAGCCCCGAGCTGGCGTGCGGGTGACAGGTGAGAAGCAACCGTTCCTGGGGCCGGGCTGGCGATCCTCCGTGCCATTCATCAAGCAGGAGCTTCTGGCCGGCTGCAAGGCCGCAGTACAGAAAGTGCGGGAGGTGGCCTGATGGCGACGATCGACTGGCCGCACGCCCACTTGGCCCACGCCTTGCGAGATTGGCTTCGGGCGGGCGCAACGCTGGCCGGGGCCCGTGTCTACGTCCAGGTGCCCGAGAGCCGCGTGTGGCCCTTCCTGGTGGCACAGGAGGCGGGACTCGGTCCGCTGGGCACCGATGCTGCCATACAGGCGGACGAGATTCGTATGCAAGTCGACGCCTGGGCCGAGCGCCGGGACGTAGCACTTGAGCTGGGCATGGAAGCCTTCGCCCTGCTCGATACCCGCTTCGGCAGCCTGCGCGATCAAACCCTCACCGTGGCCGACCCCACCAACCCCAGCACGCTCTACCGCTCCAAGGTGGAGCGTTGCGAGCGGGCGGGTGGTGGAGAGCCCTGGTTCGATGAGATCGCCCGGGCCTGGCGCGTGACTACCTACTACCACGTGAAGGTGAACCTCTGATGGCGGACGTGACGCTCTCTCGCGACGGCGACATCGTGACCTTCCTCGAGGCCGAGGAAGCCCGGGCGCAGTACAGGACACCGCTGGACCTCCAGTTCGATGTGACCGGGGCTCCGGTGGTCTACACCGAGCAGGACCAGCTCGAGCTTATGGCGGTCAAGGGCCGCCTGGCGAGCCTGGCAGAAGTCCAGCAGATCGAGGCCTGGCGCGATTCGCAGGAGACGCTCACCCTCACCGACCGGGCCGGGACGACCGACGGCGGCTGGCGGATCCACACCGACCCCGCCCCGGATCTGCGGCGCAAGGACGGCGACTCGGCCGACTGGATCTGCGTACTCGCCCTGTGGAGGCTGGCATGACCGAGCAACCTGGCATTCTGGAACCACGGGTGGAGATGCACACCATCCGTTTCGGCGGTGTCGCCTACCCGCTCTGCTTCTCGTGTCTGGCGGTCAAACGCTGGGCGGAGCACCGAGGCCAGACCTTTACCGAGGCCTTCGCCCAGGGCTGGGACATGGCCGGCCTCTCCGAGGAGGACATTCTCTGTCTGCTCCGCGTGGCACTTGAAGCAGGGGAGCGCCGCCGGCAACTCTTCGCCACCGACGAGAAGCACGTCATAAGCGACGACCTTCTGCGCCAACTGCTCGACCACTACCACCCCCTGGAGCTTCTCAACCTCCTGGCCAAGGCCTGGGTGGAAGTCCCCAAGAGGGAGCCGGACCCTACAAGGGGGAGCGGTCAGCCGACTGGGGAGGAGTGCTCCGAATAGCGCAGGTCCTGGGCTATCGGCTCGCGGATCTCGCTTGGCTGCTCCCCTGGGAGCTTGTTGCTATGTGCGAGAAGCCGGAGGACGAATCGGCGGGCGACCTCTCCCAGGATTCCCACTTCACCATCTAGGAGGCAGCCGTGCCCGACGAGGTCTTCGACATACTGGGACGGGTGGCGGTCGATACCTCCGCCTTCCGCGAGATTCCACAGAGGGCCAAGCAGACCAACTCCGAGCTTGCCCGCACCCCGGCCACGGTCCGGATGGAGCTCGACACGACGCGGGCCATGGGGCGGGCCGCAGCCATGCGGGCAGCGCTGACGGGTCTGGACGATGTCCCCATCACCCCCAAACTCAACACCAAGCCGGCGGAGGCCCAGATCGCCTCGCTGCGTGCGCAGATGGCCAGCAGTCTCTCTCAATTCAACACCGCCAAGACGGGGGGGATGGAGGGAATCCTGACCGGCAAAGCCATGGGCCTGGCCGGTGTGGCTGGTGCTGTCGGAGGCGTCGCCATGTATGCGGCACCCATGGTGACAGGGGCAGTGGCCGGCACCATCGGGAAGGCAGCCCAGCAGGAGAGGTACGAGGACTTCATGGGCCGGGCCTACGGCACCAACGCCCAGCAGTTTGTGGCGTCTGCCCGGGCTCTCTCCGATCAGACCGGCTTCCTGGCCTCCGACTTCATGCAGGCCTCCCTCATCGGTAAGACCCTGGTGGCGAATTACGGGCTGCAGGAGAAGCAGATCGAGGAGCTGATCAAGGTTTCTGCGGACCTCGCCGCCACCTCGCCCTACGAGGATATCCGGAATGTCTCGAACGCCATGGAGCGCCTACAGTCTGCCGTTCGCGGCGAGGCGGAGGCCTCGGAGCGCCTGGGGCTCACCCTGAACGACACCTACATGAAGAACATCGCTTTCGACGGCTCGCTCAAGGACACCTGGGAGAAGCTCTCCGACCTGGAGAAGGCCCAGTACCGCTACAAAGAAGTCCTGAGCCAGACCAAGGACGTCATGGGGGCCGCCGAGGATGACGAAGGCCTCTCGGCCAACATCAGGATGCTCTCGGGCCAAATGGCCGAATTGGGGGCGGCAGTGGGCGAAACGGCCATTCCTGCCCTGATTACGCTCATCGCGGGTATCCGGTCGATCGGCGATGCGATCCCCGACTGGTTGCCTAGGCTGGTCGGCGGAGTCGCAGGCGTTGCCGGGAAGGTGGGCGGCTTTATCGGCCTAGGGGTGGAGGACTTCCTGCCCTATCCCTACAACATCGCGGCGAATGTGGCCAAGGCCCACGAGGACGGCGCCGACGTGACCCGCCGCAGCGGAGGTGGATCCATTCCCGTGGGGTCTCCGGTCGCTGCCGCAACGGGCGGTGGTGGCGCCTTAACGATCAACAACAAGATCACCATCGACAACCAGGGCTCCACGCCCGTCCAGGTTAAGGACGCCCAGAGCTACTCCCCCAGCAATTACTAGCCTCCTGGAGGTGGCTTATGCCCGCCCAACGTGAACTCACCCAGGCCGAGTACATCGCCCTCACCGACTGCTACGCCCAGGCCATCCGCGAGATGATCGACGCCATCGGCGACGAGGACACGCCGGGCACGGTGGCAGACTATGCGGCCGACGCCCGCAACGAGATCACCGCCTTCACCATGCCGGATGAGGCGCAGCTCACGGCCGACCTCATCGACGCCGCCATCGAAGTCTGCACCCAGATCGGCTACACCCGCAACCTGGCCACCTTCTTCTCCACCTTCAACGCCGCCGTGACGAGACACCTGGGACAGGATGTCAACACCTGGCTGGCCTTGGGATCGGATCGCGTCCACTACTACTTCCGGCAGGGCGGAAACTCCGCGCTCCTGCCTGCCAACGTGTTTCCGCCGGCCACTGCCCTGGGCAGCTTCGCGGTCACCGGCTCGGGCGCCGGCACCTTCACCGACGGGGACGCGGTGGACACTACCCTCTACGGCGGCGCCCAGATCTCGGTCAAGACCACGCACGCCATCGGGGCGGTGGCCATCGGCCTCACCATCACCTGCCTCGACGAGGACGGGGAGGAGGTCGAGGTGACCGGCACCATACCGGAGAACACCCTGAACGACGCCACCATCGAGCTGGGAACGGCGGCGGACCGCATCGTCGACGTCACCGCCGTGGAGATCACCGGCGGCACGGCCGACGACGCCTTCACCGTCCAGACGGTGGAGGACCGCACCCTTGCCTAAACCCTGCTTCATCGTAGGGCATGAGGACACCCCGGAGGCCTACTGGCGGGTGCTTCTGCCCGCCAGGGCGCTGCGGGCGCCTGCGCTCTTTGTCGAGGACCCTCGGGCGGAGGCGCAGGTACTGTCGAGCGACGTGCTCTGGCTCTACCAGCCCACCGGCTACGCGGCCGCAGAACTCGCCGAGAAGGCGAAGGCTCGCGGGAAGCGAGTGATCTGCGACCTGGCCGAGGACCCCTGGCAGCGGGCCGACTACAACACCCACCGCCTGGAGGCCTGCCGGCGGGCCCTGGAAGCGGCCGACGATCTGGTGGTGGCCTCGGACGCCCTGGCCGCAGCCTTTCCCGGCGCCCTGGCTCTCCCTACCCGCATCTCGCTTTCCGGCTGGGAGCCGGTGGAGATGCTGGATCCGCCCACGCTGCTCTGGTGGACGGACGGGCGGCAAAAGCCGGGCTGGGAGCTGGTGGCAGGGCAAGTGGGAGAGCTGCTGGACCGGCGCAACCTGCGGCTGCACCAGGTGCAGCTGGCTCACTCCCGGCCGCTCTTTGAGGGGCTGAGCGAGGAGCGCTCCAGGGCCCGGGCTCGGCGTTGCCACACTTTCCTGGCTGGGGAGGGATCTCCGGACCAACAGGTGGTCGAGCTTCGCCGTGGGGCGGAGGGCTGCTTCCTGCATCTGGATACCTACACCGGCGCCTACGGCGAGACGGTGTCCGACCTCACGCTGCTTCGGGCCGCAGCGCTCGGCATCCCATCGCTCACGCTTCGCACCACGGCGCCACAGGGCGCCCAACACGCCCCTCTCGCCCGCTTCGGGGACGAGATTACCCGCCTGCTCGATGAGCCCGCCACGCGGCGGATGCTGAGCGAGCAGGCTCTGGCCTGGGCCCGATCCCGGGCTTCCTTTGACGACTACGAGGCCATCCTCGGAGGTGACTGATGGCAGTCCATACCCACGGAATCGAGAAGTCCGGGCGCACGTCCAGCGAGAAGCTCCCGGACATCAACGGCAACCCCATCACCTATGCCGGCAACGTCGACCTCAACATCCGCATCATGCAGCGGCAGAACAGCGAGCCCACGCTCTCCAACTTTGGGGAGTCGGTCACTCACGGCGGACGCACCGGCGTGCTGGTGGATGCCACCGCCAAGTGCCTGCCGCAATACAAGCTGGATGGAGCAATCGTCTGGGAGACCGATTTCACCCTCTCCGTCGACGGCTTGAGCGTGTAGGCCATGGGCCAGGTCTTCTCCCGCAACCTGAACGGGAGCAACTGCCACCTCTCGGGCCAGGCCTTCATCAGCCTGCAGGCGACGGAGGACCTGAACGCCGACTACGACACCGCCTCGGCCGTCTGCTTGGCCCCCAACGGGCCTCACTCCAAGGGGGAGATCGTGCAGACGGTCGAGGGCGGCGTTTCCACCGGCTACTGGCACGTGGACGACGTGGTCCGGCGACGCAGCGGCGAGCGCACCTGGAGGACCCGCTGCGACACCGGGGCCCGAGGGCACCTCCCGCTCTACGAGTACCGGCTGCGCCGCAGCGGCTGGCTGGCCGCCCGCTCCACCATTTCCGCCGCCAACATCGGACCCGACAACTTCCCGCCTCGCTTCTGCGCCCAGGCCTCCTATGACGCCATGCTCCAAGACGCCTCCCAGGCGGCAACTCGCGGGGAGATCACCGAGTGGGAATACTGGGGCATCGGTCGCGGCTGGCGCCCGGTGGGAGGAGCGGCCGACGTCATCCGCACGCTGTGCGGCTGGGTGGGGCTGCCCGTCAGCTTCCGCTGCTCGCTGCCGGTCATGGCCCCCGAATACCAGCCGGTGGGTACCACCATCATCGCCGCCTGCAAGGAGGTGGCCTCCTGGAGCGGGGCCTCCTGCTACCTGAACCGCAACGGCACACTGGTGGTCTACGACTGGTCGGACACCTACGCCCGCCCGGGGCGCACGGTGCCCATGCCGGCGGCCGTCCTGGACGAGGAGCTGCACGACGCCATCTACCAGGCCAACGCCGTCTGCATCGTGGGCACGGAGCGCTACTGGAAGGTCACGCCCGGGACCTGGAATGACGAGACGCGCACCTTCGACGGTGGCGGCTTCGGCTGGGGCACGCGGGCAGTGGAGGTCACCGAGTACCTGGCCCGGGCCCAGAACGAGCTGGTGGTGGAAGAGCGCATCGAGATCAGCGACTACGTCATCACCCAGGAGCTGGCCCGCAACCTGGCCCGGGAGCGGCTGTCCCGCATCGCCCTCGAGGCCGGCGCCGGGCGCTGGCGAGGGCCGGCCGAGGGATCGCAGGTCCTCCGCCCCCTCGACTACCACGCCTTCGAGCTCAGTCGCACCCTGGAGTGGACCGGCAAGTTCTACCGCTACGAAATCGAGATCCTGGGGCCCCGGTCATTTGTCTCCTGGGGCGATGAAGGGTGGGACTTCTGATGATCGACCGTATGCCGAGCCAGGTGGAGCTGGACCAGTACCTGGGGCCGGGGGGCGCAGCCGCCTCTACCTCCTCCGGCCTCGCCCAGCTACGAGAAGAGGAGCGGCGTGGGCGCCTCATGCGCGACGCCAAGGTGGAGGACAACTGCATGGTCCAGGCCCAGTTCGTGGCCACCTACAAATCCGCCTCCGCCGCGAGCGGCCAAGTGGTCAGCGAGTGGATCGACTTCGGCCGCATCAAGTTCACCGAGCGGCCGGCCCTGGTGGGCGGGAGCTTCCGCCTGGCCCAAACCGGCGAGGCCCAGCTTAACGAGGAGGCCTCCAACTACGACCCCGACACGCACGAGTCGATCCCCTGCCTGCCCATGGGCCTGAAATGGCGCCAGGACGGCAAGGGCTACTACACCGGCGCCAAGGTGCTGGCCTTCGCCCTGGGCTCCGTCAGCGACGGCTACAAGGCCCTGATATCGGTGGTCTTCGCCGGACCGGCCGTAAGGATGGGATAGATGACCGAGAACCGAACCGAGCGGACCGATGTGCTGGGCCTTTTGGCCCTGATGCAGTCCCCGGCCGGAGGTGGGCCTGCCTCCTCCGCCCAGGGCTGGGCCTTCCCCTACTGGAATCAGCTCTACCTCGACGCCCTCTTGGCCGCCTTGCACGAGGCCCCCCGCGATGGTGCGGCGCTGCTTTCGCCGCCGGCCGTTGGCCCCACGCTGGGGCTCTCTGCCGAGGACGGCTATCTGCCGGCCGGGCTCACGCTGGAGGTGGTGCAGACCTGGGTGGACGAGTGGGGCCGGGAGACCTCGGCCGGCACCGCCGCCATCATCTCCACCGGCACGCCCATCGCCGATCCGGACACCGCGCCCACGCTGGGGACACCCTCCCCGGCTGCCACGGGTTTCGACGGCGGCCTGCTTGAGGTGGCCTACGCCTGGATCGACGCGGCGGCGGGGGAGACCATCGCCAGCCCCATC